>PDVJ01000073.1_pt1 | contig 26479 bp, 24 predicted proteins | sample 1369811 | NCBI WGS metagenome assembly PDVJ01 (sample SAMN07795376, study PRJNA414565) | Alkali sediment metagenome, whole genome shotgun sequencing project. | reverse complement strand
GATGGGAACACGAATCTCAGAAACTTCATTTCCTGTCTTGAATTTCGACACAATTTGCCGCTTGATGCCGTCCACCATGTAGATGGTGATCCTGTCCGCGTCGAAAAGGCCTAGGATCTCTCCCTGGAGGTTCAGGAGGATATCGNTCGTATCCTTGGCAGCNTGGATCTTGTTTGTGATGTTATTGAGTCTTTTCTGGAACTTAAGCTGTTCCTCAAGGATTTTCTCTGCAGGAACTGCTTGTTGNTCGGNCNTGACAATTGCAGCCATTCGGAAAACTGACCTCGTTTTTNTTATTCAGTANAATATTGTATAGATTTCTGTAGAATTTGCAACCTATTTCATTGTAATAACCAGAGGGTTTGATAGGCTTAAACGANTATAACTTACTGAAATGACGNNGNTAGAAATTATTCTATGNTGATTGACAGCCATGCCCACCTAGANATGGAAGATTTTGATACCGACCGCGACCTGGTTATCAAGAGAGCTCTTCAAGGGGGAGTGACTCGNATGGTGACGATCGGCATCGATCTGGTCAGNTCGAGGAAAGCAATTGAAATCGCTAAAAAATATGAGTTCNTTTACGCNACCGTGGGGTATCACCCTCACAACGCCAAGGAGGCGGACCCCAAAGACCTGGAAAAACTCAGGACCTTATCTTCTGAACCCAAGGTNGTCGCNTGGGGCGAGATAGGCCTTGATTTCTTTCGTCGCCATTCACCCCCTGACAAGCAGGTTCAGGCATTTGAACGCCAGCTGGACATCGCCTTCGAACTGGACCTTCCGGTCATCATTCACGACCGCGATGCTCACAGCGACCTCCTCAGCATTTTGAAGAAGAGAAAAAGGCTATACCGGGGCGTGATCCACTGCTTCTCAGGAAATTACGATCTTGCCATGGCTCTTGTCGAAATGGGTTTCTGCATTTCCTTCCCCGGCACGGTGACTTACAAGAACGCAGTGGACACGCAGACCGCAGCCTCGCGGATCCCGCTGGAGAGGTTGCTTGTGGAGACAGACTGTCCCTACCTGACCCCGGTACCGTTCAGAGGAAAACGGAATGAACCTCTCTACGTCAATCACACGGCAGAAAAGATTGCACAGTTGAGGCAAATGGAATTAGAGAAACTGGCAGAAGCAACCTCAGCAAACACCATACGCCTTTTCAATTTGCCGGATAAGATATGACTCGCCCCATCAGCAAAGACTCTCCCCTTGTGCTTGCCTCAGCGTCCCCGAGAAGAAAGCAACTTCTCAGGCAGATCGGGGTTCCTTTTCGCACCCTCTCAAGCCTTGTCAGGGAAGGCACCCTGTCTCGTGATCCTCTCGTGAATGCCCGGCTTCTGGCCGAAGCAAAAGCTCACGCGGTCATTGAGAAATGCGGAGACAACTGGATCCTCGGGGCAGATACGATCGTGGTCCTCGACAGTGCGGTCCTCGGAAAACCAGGAGATGAAGATGAAGCCTTTTCCATGCTACAGAAACTGAGCGGTAAAGAACACAGGGTCATTACCGGTTTTTGCCTGGTAGCTCCTGAGTCGCAGACGGCTCACTCCGAAGCGGTTGTGACAAGCGTCGCTTTTAAGGCGCTGACCAAGAGAGAAATCCTGGGATATGTCGCAACAGGTGAGCCTTTCGGCAAAGCGGGCAGTTATGCGATTCAGGGGATCGGAGCGTTTCTTGTGAAGGGGATTACCGGTTCCTACACCAATGTGGTGGGCCTGCCTTTATGCGCCCTTGTCAACGCGCTTCTATCGACCGGAGCGCTCAAGGCGTTCCCCAGTCCCTTCTGATCGATCTTTTCTTCAAATCATTTACCCTTGCTTCCCCGTTGACGGGCAATCTCGGAAAGGATCACTCCCCCTGCAACAGAAAGGTTGAGCGATTCCACCCTCCCGGATCCGGGGATCTTGACCAGCTCATGGCAACGATCTCTGACGGAATGGCTGAGGCCCTTGCTTTCACTCCCGAGGATGAGAACCACATCCCTTTTCCAGTCAAAATGATAGAGGGACTCCTGCGCTTCTCCGGCTGCACCGATAATCCAGAGACCTTTTCCGGCGAGAAGATCCAGTGCCCTTCCCAGATTGACCACCTGGGAAATGGGCAGGGAAGCGTAGGCTCCGGAGGTCCTCTTGAGAAGCTTGCCTGTGATTTTCGCCGACCGGTCTTTGGGCAGGATCAGGCCGTGCACGCCAAAGAAGGCTGCTGTTCTGATAAGGGCCCCGAGATTTCCTACATCGGTGATGTGATCAGCCACGACAAGAAGAGCATAGCCCGGCTCATGACGAGACCTCTCGATCAGGCCTTCGAGATCCGTATAAGAGAAAGTCTCTGCAAGAGCAACAAAACCCTGGTGGGTGGCTCCAGGCATGATGGCTTCTATTTCATGGAAATCTTTGAAATGAACCGGAACACCCTTCTCCGCTCCGAGCCTGACGATCTCCTCGGCCCTTGCCCCCTTCCTGCTCGACCCAATCCAGACTTCGCGCAGCTTTTCAGGGGTCCTGATGAGACTCTCCCTGACTGCGTGAAAGCCGGGGATCAAAGAGAAGCCTTTTTGATCTTCCGCGCTGATTTTCGCACCTCCCTCGCGTAGAGGTCCATGAGTAAACAGTAAGCAGCATGCAGAAACACCAACTCGAATAAGGGTTTTCTGTTTTACTGCATACTCCTTACTCCCTACTGTCTACTTTTCTCCGAAACAGTTCTCTGTGGAGTTCTGTCAATGCGGGCCCAGATTGAAAAGGGTTTGAGCCTTGGGGAGTTGGACCGGCCTCCGGCATCGTTCCGCGATAATGATGGATTTCAGCTCCTCCACCGCTTGCTTGAGATCGTTGTTGAAGAGGAGGTAGTCATAAGAGACACAGTTCTTGATCTCCTTTGCTGCCTTCTTCAGCCTTGTGCGGATCGCTTTTTCATCGTCAGTGCCCCTCTCCCTCAGCCGCTTTTCAAGGATCTCCAGCGAAGGGGGAAGCACATAGATCAGAATCGCTTCCTTGAAGGGGTCCTTGATGTTTCTTGCGCCCTGAACATCAATATCCATGATCACGTCCAGTCCGAGCGTGACCTGGCTCTTAAGGCTGGACACAGAGGTGCCGTAAAAATCCTGATAGACCTCTGCCCACTCTACAAAGTCTCCGTTGTCGATCATTTTCTGGAAGCTCTCTTTGCTGACAAAATGGTACTCCACGCCATTCTTTTCTTGGCCCCTGGGGGGTCGGCTTGTGTGGGAGATGCTGTAGCCCAGGTCTGAGACCTTCTGTCTCACCTCGCGGATGAGGGTGGACTTACCTGATCCGGATGGACCGGAGACGACAAAAATTCGACCGGCTGCGCTCATTCTTCTATGTCTTCCCTGAAAATCTTGCCGTCCGGGCTGAAACGCTGGGCAATGGTTTCCGACTGAATGGCTGAAAGGATCACGTGATTGCTGTCCGTAATAATGACCGACCGGGTCTTTCTCCCCTGGGTCGCATCAATGAGTCTCTTTTCTTCGCGGGCTTCATCGCGAAGACGCCTGATGGGTGCCGCGTTGGGCGAGATAATGGCGACCACCCGTCTTGAAACAACGGAATTCCCGAAACCGATGTTGATCAGTTTGTCACCCATGCTCATCCCCCTCACTCCACATTCTGAACCTGTTCCCGAACCTTTTCCAGTTCTGCCTTGATCTCCACGCCCCTGGCCGAGATCATGGAATCCGAAGCCTTTGCGCTCATGGTTGTAATCTCCCGGTTGATCTCCTGCAAAAGAAAATCCAGCCGACGCCCCACAGCATCCTCCGGGGACAGGTAGGATCGAAACTGCTCCAGATGGCTTTTTGCGCGGACAAGTTCCTCGGTGATATCGCACCGGTCTGCGAAAATAACAACCTCCTGGATCAGCCGGTTCTCATCGATGGGGATACCCTTTGACACCTGCTCCACTCTTTGCCTCAATCTCCGCTTGTAGTCTTCAACAACCGAACCGGCCCTGTTTCCGACTTCTTGCAGATGGTCCTCGATAAAAGCCAGTCTCTTGAGGAAATCCTCCTTAAGGGCTCTTCCCTCCTGGATCCTCATGGAATCACAAGCCTCCAGAGCATGACCCACAGCTTCGCGGAACGCTTCTTTTGCCGCAGCAAGGTCAAGCTCTTCCGGCTTGACCAGGAGCACGTCTTTCATCTGGCAGAGATCATCCGCCCTCACCTTCCCGTCGAGGCCGAACTCCTCGCTCAACTGCTTGAAAATCCGCAGATAGGATCGAACGAGGGGGAGGTTGAGTTCCAGTTCATTCTCCAGCTCCACGCCTTCCTTTTCCATCTGAAGCGTCACTTCGACTCGACCTCTTTTGATCGCCGCTGAAATCTGGCCCCTCACCTCATCCTCGATGGCCTGAAGCGTTCGGGGCAAACGGACAACCAGGTCCCGGTGTCTGTTGTTGACCGTCTTGATCTCTGCAATAAACCGTCTGCCGTTTAGAACCGCTTCTCCCCGGCCGAAACCGGTCATGCTCTTAATCAAGTTGACCTCCTTCATGAAGATTGGAGTATTGGAGCAATGGAGTATTGGAGTGATGGAAAATTCAAATAAAACGATACGCCATCACTTCAATACTTTAGTCTACCTCTCATTCGGTGACTCCGCGGAGCTGGTTTTTGTAACGCTCTCTGATTTCGTTGAAGGTGCCGATAACCACCGTGTCCGCATAGTCCCTGTAGGTCCATGCCAGGGTTTGAAAACTCCCCTGGTGAAAGACCAGGGTCAAGTCCGCGTAGATCCCTTTCGAGAGATAGATGCGGTGAGTGTAGTTCTTCCCTGTGGCGAGAACCAGCCTCTCCAAAGCAATATAGCCTGGGTCGATGTTGACCCTCCGCTTGCCCTCCTGAACATATCTTTTCTCGATCTCATTGGTCTGAAGCTTAATGTCCACGATGGTCTCAGGCCGGATGAGATTCTTGAAAGAGAGAAACCGTCGATGAAGAGGCCAGCCCATCTCTTTTTCATAATACCTTGTTCTGTCGAAAAAGAAAGGGGGGCTCACCCAGTCCGTTGAACCGCACATCCCCTGGAGGTCCAGGATGACTTCTTCGAGGATTTTCTCCTCAGGGGAAAAGAGGCTCGCAATGAGCTTGACGTCATCTGCTTCCTTCGCCGTGCTCATGGGCCCTCTTGCAGGCTTCGTTCGTCAGTCTCAGGCACCGGCATCAAGGCATGCTCCCTGAGGTGCTGCAAAATGGTGCACGGTACACGGTGCACGGCACACGGGACTAACTTCAAAAAATATGGCCGTGTACCCTGCACCTTGTCCCTTGTACCGTTTTTAGGATTTCCCCAGCCTTTCGAACATCACTTTCTTGAGATCCTCGGCTTTGACCGTGGACGTCCCAACCTCTCCCACAACAATGCCGGCTGCAAAATTCGAGATGATCGCAGCTGCTTTGAGATCCATTCCAGCGGCCAGTCCCAGGCAAAACGTGCTAATCACCGTGTCGCCGGCTCCTGTCACGTCAAACACTTTCCTCGCCACCGTCGGAATGTGCGTGGGATCCCCCTTCTTTTCAAAGAGGGTCATCCCATCCTTGCCCTGGGTAATCAAAACAGAGCGGCACTTCAGATCACGAAGGATCTGCTTCCCTGCACGCACCAGGCTTTCATCATCGACTATCTCAATCCCGGAGAAGACGCTTGCCTCATGATGATTGGGAGTGATGACATCAATGCCCTTGTAAAGGGCGAAGTTGTTCTTTTTGGGATCAACTCCCAGGACAATGCCTGAATCGGCGACCAGGTCTCTCAGACCCTTCATCAGTTGGGGAGAGATCACGCCTTTGGCGTAATCCGACACCACAATCGCATGGATGTCCTTTTGCATTTTGCTCACGAAACCGAGCAGTCTCTGGACACTCTCCGTGCGGATCTGTTTTCGGCTTTCCCGGTCAAACCGCACGACCTGCTGGTGCTGAGCAACAATCCTTGTTTTGATCGTGGTCGGCCTGTTCGGCTCCTGAAGAATTCCTTCCGTGGTGACCCCCAGATTCTTGACCATCTTCATCACCTGCCGGCCCGTGGCATCATCCCCCACGACTCCGCACAGGATCGCTTCACCGCCCAGGGAAGCAATGTTGCTCACCACATTTCCGGCACCGCCCAGCATCTTGGTCTCACGCTTCACATCGACCACCGGTACAGGCGCCTCCGGAGAGATTCGAGACACATCCCCCCAGATGTATTCATCCATGATGATATCTCCGATGACCAAGACCCGGGTTCTCGGGAACTCGTCAATGGTTCTGGCGAGGGAGCCCGGATCTAAGTCAAAACCGATTTGTTTGATCATCATGGTGAAATCCTTTTCAAGGATGCTTTTATGGGCCTATTCGGCGGGTAACTTATCATTCTGCTCCGGCCCGTGTCTATCGCTTTTTCATTCGCGTTTTTGGTTGAATCCGTCGGTTTTTGCCTGTAGTGGTATTCGGCTATCTCTCTTGAATCCTGGAAACTTTGTGGTATATTGGGTAGAATTATTCCCGAATCAGCAGGCCCTTCTCCCGGTTAAGGCGCTGTCTCGAAGCAATGAGGAGGGCGAGGAGTCCTTGTTTTGGCGATTGCCCAGACCTTACTCAAATACCGTCTGGTTCCCTTATGCTATTATCTTTTGAGGCTCTACCTCTCTTTTCTGAGAGTGAAGGTCGTTGGAGAGGAAGCCGCTCATAAGCAATTTTCAAAATATGGACGGGTGATCGCGGCGGTCTTTCATCAACGCTTTCTCCCTGCTCTGGCGTATGTCACCAAATTCAGGAACTTCAAGCCCATCGTGATGATCAGCCAGAGCAGCGACGGGGAGCTGATCGCTTCTCTCGCTTCCCGGCTCGGGCTTGTGCCTGTCAGGGGATCCAGCACGCGAGGGGGCAGGGACGCCTTGATGGCCATTCTGAGAGCGCTCAAGAAGAACCCCGGCGTCATCCATATTGTAGACGGGCCTACCGGGCCCAAGGGGGTTGTCAAACCTGGACTCATGGCCATGGCTCAAGTCGCCGGTGCACCCATATTTCCGATCATCATATCTGCTGAAAAGGCGTGGGTGATGAAAAGCTGGGATCGGTTCCTGGTGCCCAAGCCCTTTAGCAAAGTGACCATCCGGTGGGGAGACCCCTTCCCTGTTCCAAGGGGAACCCGTCCAGAGCAACTGGAGGAACTCCGAAAGCAAGTGGAGAGCCTCATGCTGGAAGCCCACGCAGAGGCAGACCTGAAATCAGGCTGGCNAGCACGAAATCCGAAATGGTTCGACCAGCTCACCACCCTGAGCCACGTCGAAGGGCAATATCCAATGATCCAAATTCAAATGACCAAAACCGTGCACCACGTGGGTTTCTGTTTTGAACATTGGGCATTGGATTTTGATCATTTGCTTTGTGTAAATGAACAATGGAAAATGTTAAATGATAAATGGTTCGGTTGCGGCCAAAGGCCTGCGTTGGGGATATTCATTCAAAAAAGAAAGGTGATTCGGTATGGCTCAATTGACACAAGATATGGTCTTCGAAAAAGTAAGAAAGGTCGTAGCAGAAGTATTCAAAGTGGAGGAGAGCCAGATCTCTTTGCAGACAAAATTCATGGATGATCTGAAGGCTGAGTCTCTGGATATCATCACCTTACTCATGGAGTTTGAGGATGCCTTCGACAAAAGAATTCCGGACGAAGATGCAGAGAAACTGGTCAGCGTGGAAGATGCGGTGAAATACATTCTGTCCATGGAAGAGAAAGAACCTCAGGCCTAAACCCATGAGAAGACGAGTCGTGATCACTGGATTGGGTGTCATCTCGGCGATTGGGCAGAATCCTGGTGATTTCTGGAAGAGTTGCCTGGAGGCGAAAACCAGGGTCGAAAGAATCCCCGACCACTGGTTTCACTATGGGGACTTCCATTCCAAGATCTTGTCTCCGCTGCCGGCAATGGATTATTCCAGCTATGGAATCGGCCGCATCGAAGAAAAGCAGCTGGATCCCTCGACTCTGATGGCCATCGCGTGCAGTTTTCAAGCCCTGGATTCGGCGGGACTTGAGTATACCAAGCTGGACCAGAAGAGAAACACCTATTCCATTTCCTCCGTGGATAAGACAAGGGCGGGCGTGTTCATGGGCACGGGGATTGCAGGCCTGAGCACCTTTGCTTCCAGCTACAGCCACCAGCTCCTCCTCCGGCATAAGGAAGCTCTTGCCAAAGCGAGCGCCCAGCTTGCTGATCACCCTGTTGGAGAGATTCTCAAGCAGGTCCAGGAAAGGATGCTGCATCCCAGGCGGTTCAATCCTTTCGCGGTTGCGATGACCATGCCCAATGCCTGCTCCGCCAATGTGGGCATAAAATTCAACCTGTGCGGAAGCAACAACGCTTACTGCGCTGCCTGTGCTTCCGGAACCGTGGCCATAGGCTACGGGTTCAAAGCCGTGAGGTCCGGTGAACTGGATCTCGCTTTTGTGGGCGGCGTGGAGTATCTGCACGATGATTATGGCGGCGTATTCGGAGGGTTTGACACCGTAAGAGCCCTGGCCAGCAACAATGAGGACCCGGACAAGGCAAATCGCCCCTTTGACAAGGACCGAACCGGTTTTCTCTTCAGCGATGGAGGGGGAGCGGTCTTCGTCATTGAAAATCTGGAACACGCTCAGAAACGCGGTGCAAAGATCTATGCCGAGATCCTCGGATATGCGGAGACGTGCGACGGCTTCAACATCATGATGATGGAGAGCCGCGGCACCCAGATCACGCGGATGCTCCAGCTCGCCTTTGCCGACGCGGGGATATCAGAAGAGGAAATCGATTACATCAACGCCCATGGAACCGGAACCCGTTTGAATGACGAGACAGAGACGGCAGTCATCGAGAAGGTCTTCGGCAAGAAAGTTCTCATCAATTCCACGAAATCCCTCATCGGGCACACTCTGGGAGCTTCCGGAGCGATAGAGGCCCTGGTTACAGCCCTCAGCATTCATCACAAGACCACCCACATTTGCCGGAACCTCGAAAATCCCATGAAGGATTTGAATTTCGTCACTCGCGTGGACTCCTACCCCATCCGAACCGGCCTTTCCCAGTCCTTCGGCTTCGGCGGCCACAACGCCGTCCTTGTTCTCCGCGAATACCGATGAGACTCCACTGGCGATCACGGACATTGCCTGGCTGCCTCTGTTCTTCATCGTCTTAACCGTGCGATTCGCATCCGCTTCGGTCACGTCATTGGTGATCAATTTTGCTCCTTACTCTGCTAAGCGAATGGCAATGCTTTCACCGATTCCCCGTCCGGCTCCCGTCACAACAGCGACCTTGTTCTTGAGTCTCATGTCCGGTCATCCTTATGTCTTCTGTATTTCTAATGCAACCCTTTGGCCGCAACCAAAGTCGGATCCCTAAACCCGAATGTCGAATGTCGAACAAGGAATTACGAATGATGAAGTTTAATGACTTGGATTGTCTCCTTCGGCGTTCTTAATTCGTTATTCGACCTGCCCGCTATGCCCTCAAACTGATTTCAAAGAGATTCGCCATACCTATGAGTGGCACGGCTACCGTTACGCTGCAAAGTGCTTCGCAGGGCAGGCGGGAATTCTGCGGTTCGCTTTTGAAATTCTCCGCAAGCTAGGATAAAGGATTCTACACTTTTGGTTCTTTCCACCAGGGGTAGAAATCAGGCATGTCACTGGAGACTTTCATGGCAAATTTCGGCGGCTTTTTCTCCAAAAAACTTTCAACTCCCTCGTGTGAATCCTTTTGGTGGCCCATCCAATAGAAACAGCGCGAGTCGATGAGATGGACCGCTTGCGGATCCCCTTCCGCAAGGCCATGCCATAAAAGCGCCTTGCTGAGTGCAACGGAAACCGCGGACGTGTTTTCCGCTATCTCTCTTGCGATCGTCATCGCCTTGTCGAATACCCTCTCCTGCGGCACTACATAATTAAAGAGGCCGGATTTCGCCTCTTCCGAGGCGCGAAACACACGTCCCGTATAGATCCATTCAGCCGCCTTGGAAACCCCTACGATTCGCGGCAGAAACCACGATGAGCATGCCTCGGGGACAACACCGCGCCTGGTAAAGACAAACCCGACCTTCGCATCCTCTGAGACGATTCGGATGTCCATGGGCAGCGTCATGGTTATGCCCACGCCGACGGCATGCCCGTTGATTGCCGCAATCACAGGTTTTCGGCATCTGAAAATGGCGAGAGCAATCTGGCCGCCTCCGTCTCGATGTTCGTCAATGCTCACTTTTCGACCCTCTTGGATGGTCCGGTCAAAAGCGGAACCCCCGGAGGACAGATCGGCTCCGGCGCAGAAAGCCTTGCCTGCGCCCTTCACCACGACCACACGGACCGAATCATCCTGATCTGCGGCCATAAAGATCTCGATCAACTCCTTTCGCATGGTTTGCGTGAGGGCGTTCATTTTATCCGGTCGAGAAAGCGTGACGGTTGCAATACCTTTTTCAACCTCATACCGCGTCTGAGTCAATTCCATGAATATTCCTCTCTTTCTGAAATCCGACTGCGTCGTATTTCAGTAGGGGGCGGGGTTAATCCCCGCCCGTTGCGGGCGCACGTCCGCCTTCGCCAAGGCTATGGCGCGACGAGTAAAGTGCGCCCCTACATTTGGATGCGTGGGGCGACCAACATACCGATCATGAGCGTTTATGAAGCCGTCACCCCGGCGAAAGCCGGGGTCCAGAAGGTTTTTGACTTGATCATTTCACTGGATTCCGGCTTTCGCCGGAATGACGGAAGAAGTCATTTTTTAATCTTTTGCGCGTTTATCAAGATTGCAAAGGATCCATTCGACATGGATCAAGCGATTCGAAAAAACGTCTCATCAAATTCCAGCTTTCCCTGGTATTTCTTCATATGGATTCCCATGGCCCTGTCCATATGTTCGAAGAGATCCGGATCGGCCTCAATCCCCGCCTGATGAAGGGCTTTGAAAATAGATTGGGGAGAGGGAGGGCAGCCTTTGATAGCGATCATTTCCCGAATGTCAGGGTTGTTCTTGTTGGCCTCATAAATGCACTTCCCAAGCAACAGGGTTTTCTTTTTGCCCGGTGCAGCCTGCATGATCTTCCCTGTTAAGATTTCCACATCATCAAAGGGTGCTCCCTTCCAGGCTCGTGCGATGGCTATCAGCATCACTCTGGTCAGCCCCGCACAATAGGTGCAAATCGTTAAATCGTATTTGGGGTAGGATACTCCCTTGATCCCTCTCTTTTCCATGGCCTTGGGTAATGTGCCGTCCTCATTGTAGGGGAAGGTCGACTCATGGGACGAGGCCACATCGTCCACGCGCTCGCCAACAATTTCCACGTCAGACAAGTTCACAGGCCGATGCAGGGCTTGAGCGGCATGAACCAGATGGGGGACCTTGCCAGGTTCGATACCCAAGACCTTGGCACCAACCATATCGGCCGACAACACGTCGGGGGAGGCCACAAGGAGATTGCTCCTTCTGGCCTGACCGTCCACGTTCGGTCCACGCTCCTGCGAATAGATCCCGTCCAGAAGCGTAAACATGGGCGGCATGGGGAGGAAGAGCTTCGAGACCATGCGGTGAAGATCCAGCCCAGGGGTTGCGTTATGGCACTTCTTTCTCGACGGGATGTCGATAGTCCCCTTGAGATTCTTGATGCCGAGGCTGACCACGGTCTGGCTGTGGGTCTTCAAGACCGGCAGGTTGACGACAAAGTCACTTTTCAGAATGTCCCGGTTGAAGTTTAGCGTGATTCCTTCACCCACATGGATTTTCTCGAAGGGTCTTTCGAAGGTATTGAAATATTTTACACCATACCGTTTCTTAAGAACTTCATAGCCGAGGGTTTTGAAGGCGTGAGCAGGGGTTTCCAGATCCTTTGTTTTTGAGATGACAGAGCCTTCCCCGATGGTGATGTCATCGATCCCCCTTTCCTTCAGAACAACCACCATATCCTCTACAACGCGAGAAGTGGTGACGACCCCCCACTTGGGAAAAGGAACAGCCTTAGTCCAGAAGACAATGTTGGGTTTTATGAAAACCTTTGCCTGGCTAGGCAAAGAGTCGAGGCCGTGCGAGAGAGCAACGGCTTTCGCAACAGACTCCAAGGGTTTCTCATATCGCACAATAGAGACAGTGTATTTGCTCATGATCTCCACAGGTCCTCTTCTTGTTTACCGCATGATGACTGAGTATTGAATGCAGGCCGGTGCCTGCGAATAAATTGAACTCCCGAAACCCGAATGTCGAACAAGGAATTTCGAATGACGAAGTTTAATGACTTCGATTGGTTCCTTCGGCGTTCGTTATTCGTTATTCGACATTCTGCGGTTCTGTTTTGCAGCTCTCCGTACCCTGCGAAGAACTCATGGATTAATACTTTACCGTTGCATATTCTCCCATATAATGGAATAGCCTTGTCCCCGGCCGACGCACATGGTGGTGAGACCGTACCGTGCATCCGCGTTCTCTTTGAACAGGTTCATCAGGAAAGTGACCAACCTTGGCCCTGATGCGGCCAGAGGATGCCCGAAGGCCAATGAACCTCCCCATATGTTGACTCGTGGGTCATCCTCCCCCATGCCCAGTCTGTCCAGGCAGTAAAGGGCCTGGACTGCAAAGGCCTCGTTGATTTCAATGATGTCCAAATCACCAATGGCCAATCCAGCCTTGTCCAATGCTTTCAAAGTGGCAGGGACCGGCGCTGTTCCCATGATGGTGGGATCGACCGCCGCCACAGCGGACGCGACCCAGCGCAGTTTGGGCTTCAGGCCCAACGCCGCTGCCTTTTTCTCGCTCATCAGTACAACGGCACCCGCCCCATCATTGAGTCCCGAGGCATTGCCGGCCGTGACCCGCCCGTTTTCTTTGAAAACCGATTTGAGACCGGCCAGGGAATCCATGCTGGTCTCGGGCCTGGGTTGCTGATCTTTGTCAACCACCAACCTGGAGCCGTCCGCCCGTTCGACCTCAATGGGAACGATCATCTGTTTCATCTTGCCCGCTTGAATCGCCGAATCCGCCTTTTGCTGGGATGAAAGGGCGTATCGATCAGCCTTCTCCCTTGTGAATTCCGGAAACCGGTCGTGGATGTTTTCTGCTGTCATGCCCATGTTGAAGGCCGATGGCCCTCCCATCACCGCCTCGGACCGTGGGTGAGGATCGCGCATGAACCCCATGGGCACGTGACCCATGTGTTCCACGCCTCCTGTCAGCAGGCAGTCCGCCATCCCTGTGGCGATGTAGCCCACACCAAAGCCGATGGCCGTGAGACCACTGGCACACATGCGGTCAATGGAACAACCAGGCACCTCCCAACCCCAGTCCGCCAGCATGGGAACAGACCTTCCCAGCGTTCCTCCTTGCTCTTTGACTTGATTCGTGACTCCCCAGATACTGTCTTCGATCATATCCGGCCGCACCTTAGGGTTCCTTTGGATCAGTGCCTTGAGAAGGGCGACCGCCAGGTCGTCGGCCCGGATTTTCCAGAAGATGCCCTTTTCTCCGGCCTTTCCAAAGGCCGTTCTAACACCGTCGATCACCACGACCTCGTTTAACTTTTTCTCCATGATTTCCAGCTCCTCTGTAATCTCATACAAGAACTTCTGCTCAGGTTGCGGAGAAGTTACAGCCTGAGACTCTAAAACGCCTCATTCGGCATCTCTACGATCTCGCGCCCACTCCGAACGCAGGTATCCAGACGAGCCACAGTCAGCGGCAGCATGGTTCCCACGAAATAGGACGCCTGCATGATCTTTCCTGCATAAAACGGGTTCCCTCTGCCTTCATCCATAACCTGCTGAGCGATGATAGCCATGTCCAGAAGACGCCAGGCCGTGGTGACATCCCCGAAGCACATAAGGGCGGGAAAGGTGTAGGATGCCCATTGAAGGGGATCCGAATTCATTCTTTCCGCCATTTGCAGTGCGACCTCCGTCAACTTCTTCTCCGCCTTGTGCAAGGTCTGCACTTCCTTTCCAAGTTCGGAATGATCTTGATGGATCACACAGAAGCTTTCAAGTTCCTCTCTGTATGCGTTGAAGAGCGCGCCATGGCCCGCCCTCATCTTGCGCCCCATCAGGTCCAGGGACTGGATACCGTTGGTCCCCTCATAGAGGGACATGATCTTGGCATCCCGCAGATACTGCTCTATGGGATAGTCCTTTGTATACCCATAGCCTCCAAGACACTGCAGCGCCGTCTCACACACCCTGAATCCCATGTGTGAGCAATAGGCCTTAATGATCGGGGTGATGAAATCCAAAAGGTTCTGGTAGTGACGTTGTTCTTCACTCTCGCAGGGAAGCTCCCAGGCAAGATCCGACCAGAAAGCCCCTGTGTAAATCATGGACCGCATGCCGTCCACCATGGCTTTCATCCAGAGCAACATACGGCGCACGTCGGGATGATCGATAATGGGAACGGATTCCGGCTTTCGGCCGGCCACATCCTGCCCCTGAATGCGGGCCTTGGCAAAGGCAAGGGCGTTCAGGTAGGCCGTACTGGCCAAGGTCATGCCGCTGACGCCCGTATTGATGCGAGCCGCATTCATCATCTGGAACATGTGGGAAAGCCCCTGATTCGCCTCCCCGCATAAAAAGCCGATACAATCCCCACGGCCGCCGAAGTTCAGTTCGCAGGTGGGAGAGGCATGAAGCCCCAGTTTTTCTTCCACCCTTTCACAGAGGACATCATTCGATGCCCCGAGTGAACCGTCGGGGTTGACCTTGATTTTTGGCACGACAAAAAGAGAGATTCCTCTGACGCCTTCAGGGGCGCCTTCAACGCGGGCCAGCACAAGATGGACGATGTTTTCGGTCAGGTCATGGTCGCCCCAGGAGATAAAGATCTTTGACCCTTTTATCCTGTAATGGCCTCCCTCCGGATAGGCGGTGGTTCGGATATTGGCGAGATTCGACCCTGCGTCGGGTTCGGTCAGACACATGGTTCCGGCCCACTCGCCCCCAAACATCCTGGGGACAAACAGCTTTTTCAAGTTTTCAGCTGCAAAACGTTCGACAAGATGGGCCGCGCCATGGGTGAGACTCGGGGCCATGTTGAAGGCCTGACAAGCCCCATACATCAGATCATTGACCACAATTCGCATCATGTGGGGAAACCCCTGGCCCCCGTACGTCGTGTCCCTGGAAAGCCCTATCCACCCGTCTTCCCCGAACTGCCTGAAGGCCTTCTTAAACTCCGGCGGGCAGGAAACCTTTCCCCTGTCAAACTTCACCCCACCTTTTTCGCCGATTTCCTGCAGGGGATCCACCACCCCCTTGGCCAGGTTGATGGCCTCCGTGACCACCATGTCCAACATCTCTTCCTTCATGCCCTTATAACGTTCAAGAGAACAGAGCGACCCATAGTTGAGCTGATTCTTCAGGATGAAGAAAATATCGTTCCGGTTTACTTTGAAATGGTCAACCACGCCAATCCCCTTTTACCCGGCTGCTGAAAAACGCCCATCTCCGGCGTTTCCCTCATCCCTCGTCGCTGCAACGTACTGACATGTACATCTCACTCCTCGGGATTTCGGGAGCCTTGGATCTGGACATTTTTGAGCAGCCTGCGAACTGCACATTTTTTGCCAACCTGCCATTCATAAGAATTGATGTTCGGCCGCGCCGGAGGTTTCCGTCTCCGTGTCCGCGCCCCTGTTTATTACGTCTTTCTGCGGCCGTCTTTGTCGTATTCATGCCAGCCTTTGCGGGTCTTTCGGCCCAATTCCCCTGATTTGACTTTTCTCCTCAGGATCATGGGGGGGAACCAGCGGGGGTCACCCGTCTCCTTGTACATGGCCATCAAAGCCCCATAGGTGACGTCGAGACCGACCATGTCACTTGTCTCAAAAATGCCCATCTTCCTGCCCAGAGCCAGTTTCACTCCCTTGTCGATATCCTCTACCGTAGTGATACCCTCCTCGACCAGTCTCATGGCTTCCATACTTGAAGGGAAGTTGAGTCGGTTAATTACAAAACCGGCCACGTCCCGGTTCACCATGATAGGCTCTTTGCCGATGCGTAGGACAAACTCCCTTCCTTTCACGATGGTCTCCTCCATGGTGGACTGACCTCTGATCACCTCGACAGCCTGCATCATGGGGACGGGACTGAAAAAGTGAAGACCGAGAACCCGTTCGGGCCTCTTGGTGGCGAGCGCAAGTTCAGTGATGGGAATAGAAGAGGTATTGCTGGCAATAAGAGCTTCAGGCATGGAAAGGCCATCCATTTTCTCGAAGATTTCTCTTTTGAGGTCGAGATTCTCAAACACCGCCTCAATGAGCAATCCGGACGTGGCCGCCCCCGAAAAATCAGAGACTGTTTTGATCCTGCTCATGATGACGGTCTTGTCTTCTTTGATCTCTCCCTTTTCAACAAACTTGCCCACCGACCACTCGATGTTTTTCAATGCTTTTTTCAAGGCCTCCGGATCGATGTCATAAAGAACGACCTTGAGACCGCTCTGGGCGCAGACCTGCGCAATTCCGCTTCCCATCAATCCTGAGCCCACGATGAAAACCTTTTGAATGTCCATACTCGTTTCCTCTCCTTTGGCTTTAGCAGGTCTTTGACACCATCATAAGATCGAAGCCGAACTCATGATTGAATGTCGAATGTCGAACAAGGAATTTCGAATGATGAAGTTTAAATCCCTAGGGTTTTACTTCGACATTCAACATTCTTCATTCGATATTCTGCGGTTCGCCTTTGAACTTCTTTCCACATGGATGCGAAGCCCCTGTAGGGGTGCGCTTTGCGCCCACCCAAGGGAGGGGGTTAACCCCTCCCCTACACAGTGCGGATATTCAGGCTTCTTCCATCTCCTTCTTGATGACGCAGTGCAGGCCCTCTCCCTTGAGGAGTGCTTCAAAGCATTTGTTGCAAGAGATGCACGCTGCCCGGTGCCGGTCCTTGTTTTTCCAGTCGTCAATGAGCCCCGGTTCCCTGATGAGCGGCCTGCAAAGAGAAATGAAATCGGCCTCCTGGTTTTGGATCACTTGCTCCATGAGCTCAAAGGTTCTCAGGCCCCCAACCATCATGACCGGGACATTCACGCTGCGTCTTATCTCCCTGCACCATTCCCTGAAATAGGCCTCACGCTCCAATTGGTTGATGCCGGGCCGGAACTCGGAGTTTTCATACCCCCTGCCCCTTAATCCGGAACTAATTTCCAGGGCATCGAATCCCCACTCGGCAAGGTACTGTGCGGCGCGTTTTCCTTCATGAAATTCCAACCCGCCTGCAAAGGAGTCCTCCACTCCCATCTTTACAAGGATGGGGTAGTCCCCACCCACCTTTGCCCGTATGTCCCGGTATATTTCGTAATGGAGGCGGAGACGGTTTTCCAGGTTCCCGCCCCATTGGTCGGCGCGGCGGTTGGTAAAGGGAGAAAGGAACTGGCTCAACAGATAGGCGTGGGCCGCATGTAACTGAACCGCATCGAGCCCCGCTTCCCTGGCCCTTCTCGAAGCATCGCCGAAAGACCGGACGATCTCCCAGATCTCGTCCTCTGTCATGGCCCGGTGTGGCCCTTGAAAGTACGGATCGTCGCTGACCAGTGACGGCGCGATGGCCTGCTTGCGCTGAGGCTTGAATGTCTTTGCCGTTTCCCGTCCCGCGTGAAACAACTGAACCGCGATTCTTGCGCCTCTATCATGGACGGTTTCCGCCAGCTTTCTGAAGCCCGGTATACAATCATCGCTGGCAAGGGAATTCTGGAAGACTGAAATCTGGCCTGAAGAGTGAGCATAGGTAATGCCCGTAATGATTAGGCCGACGCCACCCCGGGCAAGTTCTTCAAACATCCTGAGTTGTTTTTGAGAGACCTGGCCGTTTTTTTCCGCACAGCCGTCATAGGTGGCGGACCTGACGAAACGGTTTCGCAAGGCCAAGCCCTTAATGCTCGCTGGTTTAAACACGATGCTCATGGGAAAATCCATTCAGGATTCAGGGCCAAGGCTGACTCAAGGGGTGGTCCCTGCAGAGGCTGCAACCGGAAATGGACTCTTCCCGCCAACCGCCCCCTTGCCCTTGAACCCTCCCCGGAGTAGGCGCATAGGTCCAAGCCAATCGGAGGCTCTGTACCCATGGGCTACCACCATAACCCTCTGAGTTTTCGGCGCCGGTTGAGGGCACTGGAGAAATGGTTGCGACTCTGAAGAGACCACCCCTTGGGTCAGCCTCGGCAAGATCTCCGCAAGTTGCGGAGAAGTCAGAGGTTAAAGGCCCAGATAGGTTTTGCGAATGACTTCATCCTGGAGCAGCTGTTCACCTGACCCTTCAGCGATGATTTTGCCGGATGAGAGGACATAATTCCGGGAGGCCATCTTGAAAACCGTGCTGACCTCCTGTTCCACCAGGAGCACAGTGATTCCAAGTCCACTGATCTCTTTTATCTTTTGAAAAACCTCCCTCCTCATGATCGGTGCAAGTCCTGTTGAGGGTTCGTCGATGCACAAGAGTTTCGGGATAGACATGATGGCCCGGCCTATGGCCAGCATCTGCTGCTCTCCGCCTGACAGAGTCCCGGATATCTGATTGAATCGGCCCTGCAAGATGGGGAACAGTTCATACACTCTTTTCAGATTGTCTTCGACCTGCCTCTTGTCCTTCAGGAGATAGGAACCGGCCAGGAGATTGTCCATCACGCTCATCTCCCGAAAAGGTCTCCTCCTCTCGGGGCAATGAATCAGTCCTCTCTTGACGATCTCATGGGCAGGAATCCGGTCGATTCTTTCCCCGGCAAAGGTCACTTCCCCCTTGATGGTGATCTCTCCATGGGCCGAGCGCTTTTTGACGTGCTTCTCCCAGGACACCAAACCAGTGATCGACCTCAACAGGGTGGATTTGCCGGCTCCGTTGGGTCCCACCAGGCTCACCAGCTCACCCTTGTCTACCCCCATGCTCAGGTCGTTAATGAGCATGGCCTTATCATAGCTGACCGTCAGATGGGAAACTTCCAGCAACAAGGTCACATCTCCCTTTCACCGAGATAGGCCTCGATGACCTTTTTGTTGGTCACGATCTCCCCGGGCTTGCCGTCGGCAATGACGGTCCCGAAATCGAGCACGATGATCCGGTCCACGATCTTCATGAGCTGTTGCAGCTTATGCTCCACGATGATCATGGCCGGGCCTTCGCTGTGGAGGCGACCGAAGCGGCCGCCCTTGTGGAGCCTCTTGATGGATTGTGCCATCAGTTCGGTTTCGGCCGGGCTGAGTCCGCCAAAGGGCTCGTCCAAAAGCAGAAGCTCGGGTTCAGTGGCAATGGCTCGTGCAACCTCCAGCCGTTTGAGATCCCCCTGGGACAAGGTGGATGCCTTTTCCAGTGCCATGTCGGAGATCCCGGCAAACTCCAGGGCATCCATCGCCTTGGCCTCGATCCTTTTGACCCATTCCCCGCTTTTCATGGCCCGCGGCGAAAGGCAGGACACCATGACGTTGGCTATGATCGGCAGCCGTTTGAAGGGCCTCATGTTCTGGAAGGTGCAGGCGATACCCATGTTGACAATATTCCACGTCTTCAACCCGACGATCTCCTTGCCTTTGAATCGGATGGTGCCGGAATCGGGTTTCAGAATGGCTGTGATCAATCGCAGCAATGTGGTCTTGCCGGCGCCGTTGGGGCCGATCAGGCCCAGCACTTCTTCCCGGCCCATGGAAAAACTCACGTCCGTAATCGCGCTGAGCCCCCCAAAGCCCTTGTGAACCGCTTCGATCTCCAAGAAGGGTTGCGTCATGTCATCTTCCCTCGGTCTCTTCCCTCAGTTCCCGCCTGGAGACCTTGCCCACATCGGTCTTGGGCAACTCCCCTCTGAATTCCACAATCTGAGGGACCTTGTAGTGGGCCAAGTTCTTGCGGCAAAACTCGATAATCTCCTCTTCAGAAACTTTACCCCTTGCTTCACTTTCCAGAACAACGTAAGCCTTGATCACGTTGCCCACCTTGGGGTCGGGCACGCCGACCACACCGGCAGCCTTGATCTGCGGGTGTTGAAAAAGGACTTCTTCCACATGCCTGGCGAAGACCGAGTAGCCCTTGTGCTTGATCAGGTCGCGCTTGCGATCAAAAAAGTGAAAATACCCCTCCTCGTCCATGCTGACCAAGTCCCCGGTGCGAAGCCATTTTTCACCTTCTATCTCAATGAAGGTCTCGGCCGTTCCTTCAGGCCGCTTCCAGTAGCCCTGCATGATGTTGGGTCCGTTCAAAATCAGCTCCCCCACTTCACCCACCGGCACCCAGTCCGTCCCGGCATGGTCCAAAATCCCTGCCCTCATGCCGGGAATGGGAACGCCGAAAGATCCCTTCTTAGGTCTGTGCACGGGGCTGCCATGGCTGACGGCCGTGGTTTCGGTCATGCCATAGCCTTCAAAGATTTTTGAACCGGTTCTCCTTTCCCACGCCTCGATGGTGGATTCGTGGAGGGTGTCGGCGCCACAGACAATCAGCTTGAGCCGTTTCCAGTTGACGCGATCCGTCTTCTCGTACTCCTTCAGGTACTCGAACATGGTGGGAACCCCGTAAAAGGCAGACGCGCGGTAACGCTCTATGGCTGAGAGAATCTCATCGATGTCGGGTGTTGTGAAAAGCACCAGTGCCGATCCCAGGGCAAGACCGCCCAGCATAACCACCACCTGTCCATAGATGTGGAAGAAAGGCAGAAAGGCCATCCCCACTTCCTTCCCTTCTTCAAAAAGGGGCCAGAAGCTGAGAACCTGGACCTGGAGGGCGATCATGTTGCGATGAGTCAGGATGGCCGCCTTGGGCAGACCGGTGGTGCCTCCTGTGTAGGGCAGGACAGCGATGTCTTTGACCGGGTCAATGGTCACCTGCGGAGGCTTGGGAGGATACCTGCGGATCAGGTCATGGAAAGAGAGAAGCCCCGCTTCCTTGATCTGCTCAGGGGTGGGCACATGCATGCCGCCATAGGCCTTGGCCATAGCGCTCTTTCCGAACCACTTCTTGAGGGCAGGAAGATACTCCCCAATGCTTGTGAGGATCACCCTGTCCAGCTTTACTCCGGCCTTCTCCACATTACTGTAGAGAATGTCCTGACAGACGACTGTCTTTGCATCACTGTCTTCGAGCTGATGTTTGACCTCCTTGCTGGTGTAAACCGGGCTGATGGGCGTCACCTTGGCGCCCAGTTTGAGGGCGGCAAAATAGGCGATCACGTACTGCGGACAATTTAACAGATAGAGCGCCACCGTATCGCCCTTCTTGACCCCTTGGTCGGCAAGGCCTGTGGCAAAGCGATGGATCAGTTCTTTGAGTCGGCCATAGGTGATTTTTTTCCCATAGAAAATCAAGGCCGTGTTTTTGGCGTATTTGTCAGCCAATTGATCGATCAGTTCCGGCACCGACATCTCCGGGATATTGGGGTTTTCCGGCACTCCGGCAGGGTAATATTTCAGCCACGGTTTAGACAGGTACGCCTGTTTGATATCCATAAGGTTCCATCCTCCAATGCAGGCCCTTGGCGCAACGCCATGAGTAAGCAGTATGCAGTAAGGAGTATGCAGAAAGGGTTAGTGCCTGCTGCTTATCCTTCGTTTATGCCTAGGACCGCGAGCGTGCCAAACGCCTGCCTACTTACTACTGCCAGGATGCTGAAAACGACCCTCCTTGCAGGTTGCTCAAAAACGCTCAGATACAAGGCACCCGAAATCCCGAGGAATGAGACGTACAGTCCAGTACGTCGCAGTGACGAGGGATGAGGGTAACGCCGTAGATGGGCGTTTTTCAGCAACCTGCTAGTCCAGAGAGGCCGTGCACACTCTGCAGGTCTTGCGGCCGGCCACGTTTCTAAGCTTGCACCTGGGGCACTCCTTCTCTATTTTGTCGCGGACCCAGGGGATCAAGCCCTCAGGCATGTACAGAAGGATCAACAGGATCACTACAGCGAACATCAAGGTCCGGTACTCGGGCCAGAATCGCAGAAACTCCAGGAGCGGAAAAAGAATAAAGACCGCTGCCACCGGGCCATAGATGGTCACAATCCCCCCGAACACAGCCCAGATCACCACGGTAAACGACAAGCCGACTTCCAGGGTGGAGGGACCGGCAATCCTCATGAAATGGGCGTAGAGCCCTCCGGAAACGCCGGCAAAAAACCCACTCAAGCTGAAGGCCAGAAGCTTGTAGCGGGTGGTGTTGATGCCGGATGCCCTCACCGCCAGCTCATCTTCACGGATGGCATGAAAAATGATGCCTGTCTTGGAGTCCGTGATCTTCCACATGAGCGTGGTCAGTCCGAGCATGAGCAGCACCGTGATGTAGTAATCGCTCGTGCGGGAACCGGACAGGCGGCTGATGCCGGAGACGCCCAACTCCCCGCCGGTAATGCCGGGAAGGGTGAACACGATGCCCATCAAGATAATGGGGAAGGCCAGAGTGGTAAGGGCCAAATAGGTTCCTTTGAGCCTGAGACAAGGGATGCCTATGACCAGGCCGGCAACCACGGCAGCGATAGCCCCCAAGGGGATGCTTCCCCAGGGGGGGACGTGAAAATGAAGATTCAGCAAGGCGGCAGTGTAAGCCCCTACGCCGAAGAAAAGAGCGTGGCCGAAATTCATCTGGCCGGTAAAACCTGAAAGGAGATCCCAACTCGCTGCGAGGATGGCGAAGATACTCGCTTGAATCAAAATGCGAAGCATGTAAGGGTCTTTGTAAAAAAAAGGCAGCAACAGTAAAAACAGGCAGAAAAGCACGACCACGACCCGGCTGGGAAGTACCAGGATCTCATTTTTCACGATGGAATAAAGTTTTCTCAGGTAAAAGGCGAGCAAACCCATGATCATCTCTCTTCTTCAAAGGAAACGCCGAAAAGGCCTTCAGGCCTGATGAGCAGCACCAGAATCATGACGGACAGAGCCACTGATCCCTTTAGGAATGCCCCCTTGGGAATCAAGAAAACCACCAGCGCTTCGGCAAAACCCAGAATGTAGGCTCCCACAAAACTTCCTTTGAGGCTGCCTAGTCCACCCAGGACCACCACTGCCATCATCATGATCAGAGGGTGCATCCACATAAAGGGATCAAGGATGGTCAGGGGTGCCACCACAGCGCCTGCCAACCCTGCCAGGCCGACCGTGATCCCCATGGTAATCATGGCTGTCCGGCTCTCGTTGATACCCATCAGATTGGACACTTCCCTGTCTTGAGCTGTGGAGCGAATCGCCAGACCCAGCTTGGTTTTCATGAGCAAGACCCGGAGTGCGGCAAGGATTAGCAGGACCAGGCCGAAGGTCAGGAGTTGTTGGTAGAAGACCTTCACTCCGAACACTTTGAAAAATCCTTCAATTAACGCGGGGACGCTCAGGTAACTCCCGGTGAACATCAATAGCATGATCTCCTGCATGGCCATGGCCATGGCGATGGTGCAGATCAAAACCGCGGCCTCATGTTCGCGAATCGGGTCAATGAAAAGCTTGTAAGCGATCAGGCCGAACAAGATGACCATGATCACGGAGGCAAGCATACACCAAAGCGGATGGAATCCCAGTTTGTGGGTGCCGAAATAAATGCCGTAAGCAGCCATCATGTAAAATGCCGTGTGGGCGATGTTGACGATGCGGGCCACCCCGAAAATTAGGGAAAACCCGATCGCAAGCAGCGCGTAGATGCTCCCGCCGATCAGGCCGCTAATCACGATGTCCAGTATCATAGTGCCTCAGTATTTAACACAAAAGCAGCAATAGATTGCCATTGTTGTGTACGGAATTACTGTACAAATCCATCTCAGAGCCCGTCCGACAACTCTTCTCTCCTCCCTTCACCCCCGCCCCTGCCCTCCCCCATCAAGGGGGAGGGGTTTTAGGGATTGAAGGTGCTGGTTTTTTCGAGGACCGGTTACTTCTTATAGGCTTCGATGACCCAGGGCGGTATCTTGTACGGGACAATCCCCTTGTAGGTGATTTCTGGCGCTTCCGGGGTTGCCTTCCATTGATTGGGCCAGACGCCTTTGAGTTCACGGTCCTGCCACTGGACTCCCAGAGCGGTCAGGTATCCCGGGCCCCATCTGAGTTCATGAAGCGGACGGCCTTCAGCATCTTTCAGGTAGCCAATTTTTCCGGAAGGCACCATGTGCTCTTGATTTTCCATAAAGGCCACCAGCTTGTCCGCATCGAGGGTTGCGGTTTTCTCAATGGCCGGTACAAGCGAGTACTTAATGGCGGAGTAGGTGTCAGCGTTGTAGGTCGGTGTCTCATTGAATCTTTTCACGTAGGTATCCACAAACGGGCTTGTCAGGTCGTTGTACTCTACGCCCCGGGCATAGGTGTTCAAGGTCATAACATAGTTGCCCATTCCCTGGGTGGCCTGCCAGAAGCCGTCCTTTTGGGCCTCCACGTTGATGCCTACCTGCACAGCAGGGACCTTGAGTTCCCCGGCCTGTCTTGCAAAAGTAATCCCAACGGATGCGGAAAACATTGTGAAAATGATATGGGCTCCAGATCGTTGGATGGCGGAAAGTTCGGCAGTCACATCGGTCGCTTTATCCGACGGCTGCCAAATACCCGCCACCTCCATGCCCATCTTGGGGATGGTGCCTTCCGCCGCCTTGATCATCGGCTCGGTCCACACGGCCTTTTCACCAACCACGGCGATCTTGACCTGGGGCAGGTTTAAGGATTTCTTGAGTATAGCCCCCACGGTTCCAAGGTGAATAAAGCTTGTTTGCACCAGGAACATGGAATTGAAGGGAGTGCCCCGGAAGAAGTACTTGTACTTATTGTAGTCCTTGGCGACTCTTAGACAAAGCTCCGGGTGCGCCGCACCGCACCCGATAAAGATCTTCTTGTAATCCATGGCAATGTCCTGCATGGCCATGACCGCCTCGGTCCTGAACCCGCCGACTACGAAGTCCACCTTGTTCTGAGTCATCAGGCGCTCCATGGCATTGGTAGCGTCCGTGAGATTAATAAACTCGTTGGAGTCCGCCTTGACCAACTCGATCATCATTTTCTTTTGGCCGACCTGGACCCCTCCCTTGGCATTAATCTCCTCAGCGGCCATGGTGGCGCCGTTCCAGTGCCCTTGGCCCTGCGTGAAGTTCATGGGACCGATGACACCGACTTTGATCACGTCGGCTGCCCGGGCAGGAAGAGCTATGGCCAGAACAAGGCAGAGGGCCGCCATCATCATCCATCCAGCCTTTAATCTTTTCATAGACTTTTTCTCCTTTCAGTGGGTTGAGGTTTGATTTGGGCGATGACCCAAACCATCCAAAGACAAAAACAATTTTGTAACAAGTCGTCACTCCGGTGAAAACCGGAGTCCAGATACTTTGTCGCTCTGCGAAAAAACTGGATTCCGGCTTCCGCCGGAATGACAGATAAGAAGCTTTAGGGACTTTTTATGAAACCATCAAAACCGCTTGAATTTGAACGGACCATAACATCAGGCCCGAAGGCTATCCTGCATTTTGCCCAAAAAAGTGCCGCTTCTTCCAGCACCCGCTTTATCCTTATTAAACGACCAGTCCTCTTCCCTGACCAGCTTCCGGTAGAGATGGTAGAAAAACACTCCCATCAGCTCCCTGCCCCGAATCCCTCTTTCCAGATTTTCTTCAGCCGTAAACTTGTCAAGATCCGTATTCATGAAGCTTCCATGAGCCATCTTGACAACCTGCCTGAACACATCCGTGTAGCGCCTCGCAGACTCGGGATCAACACCGTCCTTAGGACCAAAACCCGCACGATCCAGATCGACCAACAATTTCCCGATAATGACATCGTCTTGAGAATAAACCTTTTGCCCTTCCCGCGTGACCGAGGAGATGACTCCCCATTCTTCGAATTTCGCAATCCATTTCTTTGCCATCCCTGTGGCCTTTGCCAAAGCCTCCCCACCCACCACTTCTTTTTGAAGAAATTGGTCCAGAGGGCTGAAATAGCCTATCCGCAATTCCAGCAGGGATTTCAGCTCCGGAAACTTGTTTCGTTGCTTAATGATCTTCTTGATGAGAGATAAGGGGAGGAAAAAGTGGTCCTGGATCTGTTTGATCAGAAGAATGCGTTCGACAAAGCTCTCGTCGTAATCGGATACGTTTTTCCCTTTTTTTCTTGGTCTTGGAATAAAACCCTCACGGACATAATAGTGGATCGTCTCTTTCGGGACAGTCGTACGCCTTGAGAGTTCACTGATCTTCATTTTTGTTTTGCTGACCTCGGGTAGGGAAAGATGGAAGATCGGACTGAATTCCATCTAGGCTATCTATAGGAGACGCTTTTTCTTATGTCAAGAAAAAACATAAATCTTATTGACTTAAGCATATAGTATGGAGTAAAGCTCAACGAAATTACGCAAGTTCAATCAGCATATTCATCCCTTGCTTCATCAATCGTGCTCTGTCCCTTTTTGGCAATGTGCGCTGAAGTGGAGGGTGGGGCATTGGTGGTCTTTTCTGTAGGAGCAACCTCCCGGTTGCGACCAAAGATTTATAGTGAACGACAAAAGAAAGTTGTCATTGTGCCGACTGATTT
>PDVJ01000067.1_pt1 | contig 26588 bp, 23 predicted proteins | sample 1369811 | NCBI WGS metagenome assembly PDVJ01 (sample SAMN07795376, study PRJNA414565) | Alkali sediment metagenome, whole genome shotgun sequencing project. | reverse complement strand
CCCGCGGCCACTCATTTTGAATTTGACGATATCGGCCATCTGGGAATCGGCCATGGCTACATCCTCGCACGACCAAAAGTCGTCGATCCGCCGGAGGAATGCTGGCCGGATATGAAGATTATGAATGAGCTCGGCAAGCTCATAAGTCCACGGGAGCTCTGGTATGAGAACTACGGCGACTTCGTGGAAGACGTCGTCAGGCCCGCAGGTCTTACCTATGCGGATTTTGTGCAGAAGGGATATTTAAAAGGACCGGATCGATTCAAATCCTACGAAGCAAAAGGATTTAAAACGCCCACCGGAAAAGTGGAGCTTTGCCTCAGTACAGCGGAGAAGTTCAAACTGGCGCCGCTCCCTCAGTACAAAGGTTTGCCGGAAACGGACGACCACGAGTATCCTCTCATCCTCACCAGCGCCAAGAGCCGCTACTGGCTGCATTCTTCATACCGGTGTCTTGAAAAGCTCAGGAAGATGAGACCCCACCCCCGGCTGGAACTCCATCCGGAAACGGCACGGGAATATGGCATCAGCGAGGGAGATGAGGTCGTCATCGAAACGCGATACGGCCGGATCACCCAGGTTGCCCATGTGACAGACGGCATCGATCCGCGGGTAGTATGCGCCGCCCACGGCTGGTGGTTCCCCGAGGGAAAACCCGAAACACAATACGAATGGGACAAATCCAATTTTAACATGCTGACCTCCACAGGCAAGCTTGGCAGGGAGTACGGCACCCCGAACCTGAAAGGCCTGCCCTGCCGGATCAGCCGGAAAGTATAGGTTAAGTCCTCATTTGAAAAAGATGGCAGGGTGAATTTGTAGGGTCAACCAAATAGTATAACAGCCCAGAAGGATTATATTGAAGCTCTCCACAGTAAACTGCGGAGAATCTTCGATCCACAAGGAATAATAATATTCCCCATTCGCTCGCTTACCCCGCAGCAAGCTACGGGGAATGCGCTCGCTACCGGATTCACATTCAGATTGACCGGCGAATGTACAAATGCTATAGTGGTCTGAATTCTGGTCTATTTTGGAGGTAGTTTAATGAAAACTTTGTCGCTCTCAGAGGCGAAGGCAAAATTGAGCGCACTGGTGGAAATTGTTTTTTCCAGCGATGAGGAGATTCTTATCACAAAGAACGGTCGTCCCGCCGCAGTACTCATCAGCCCCGACGAATACGCAAGCTGGAAAGAGACATTCACCGTTATGTCGGACGGCGAGCTGATGGAGGAAATCAAGAGGGGTCTCACCCAGTTGAAAAAGAAGAAAGCAAGACTCTATACTCTCGAGGAACTGTGACACGGCATATCTATCGTTTACACATCCCGGATGAAACGGCCGACACCATCCGAGGATTGCATCCTGAATTAAAGAGAAAGATCAAAGCCGCTCTTAAAGTGATTCTTTCCAACCCAGACGCGGGAAAGGCCCTAAAAGATGATCTGTTCGGTTTAAAAAGTTATCGCGTAGGTAAGCTCAGGATCATCTATCAAACGCACGGAAAAGAACTTCAGATTATTACAATAGGCCCACGCAAAAAAATATACCTGGAAACGTACAGGCTCTTGAAGAAATCTTAAAAGAAGATATATAGTACTAAAAGCAAAAAAATAAAGCTGCCAGTAATAAATAGAGCCCAGCTACTTCTCTTTGGAAATAATACGACCAAGATTTCAAATACGAAAGTGCAGGTTGGGTTTTCAGGGCAGCTCATTGATTTCAGGTAAAAACATGCTTAGGCATGAACCCTCATTTTTCGAATAAAAAGGTCGTTTGTTTCTTCCTTGTTGTTTTTCCAATTCACGCACGCAATACATCATTTCATTCATTAATTATCAGGCCTGAAATAGTAAAAATATTATCTCATAATATTTATATTAATGCGTATTACGACAAGGACATGAGATACGATCTGAGATTGATCTTCTTGGTGATGATCCCCAGTTTATGCCGGATGCTATTCCGGTGAAGGTTAATGGCGCTCCGGGATATACCCAGAAATTCCGCAATATCCTTTGTGGAGTTACCCTGTTTGATAAGATTGGCAACCTGTATCTCTCTCGGAGTAAAACCTGAGTACTTAGAGGACAGCCTATGAGTGAAGGGGGAGATAATATTCTTCAGGTTTTCATCGAGAATACTGACATGAACCTTGTCTTTGGCATCCAGCCGGCTTGTTTTCAGTTTCTCCAGATAGGGTATAAGGAGTTCCTTGACGTTCGTCATCACCTTCTCTTCCAGTTCTCTCTTGTCCTCCTCTCTTTGCTTCAGGAGAACTTTCAGGGCTGTGTTCATTTTTTCGAGCTTGTCTGCATTGAGCATCAGTTCCTTCTTCTTTTTCTGCAATGCGGCATCTACACGTCTACGCTCCTTGATCTCCTCTATCAGTTGCGCATTCTTTTCAGACAGTTCGACGGTACGTTCTCTGACCAGTCTCTCTAAAGTATCTTCTATTTGCTTATGCTCGGAGATGTCCCTGAACGATGCCTGGAAAACCCTACTACCACTATACTCAATGGCGTTCGCGGTGATATCGACAGGAACGGCTGTTCCGTCCTTTCGGAGGATTGCTCCATTCTTGAGGCTACCATGACCATCCTGTGCAATATTCTCGAATGCTGTAATGGTTCGCTCCCGTTCCGTCGCGGGGTGGATCTGGGTATAATTCATCTGCAAGAGTTCTTCCCTCGTGTAGCATAGGAGTTTCTCTGCCATCCTGTTCACTTCGATCAGATTGCCGTGCTCATCAGCAAGCAGTATGGGATCGCTGGAATTTTCTACAAGAGCCCGGTATTTTTCCTCCGATTTTCTCAATGTCTCTTCCGCACGTCTGCGTTCCGTAATGTCCATTATGGTAACAAGCACTGAAGTTTTTTCCTTTAATTCAATCGCAATCGCACTCCGTTCCACCCAGCGTTCATCTCCGCTTTTTGTGATGATTTTGACTACATGCAGTTCCGGCACGGGCTCTTTACGTTGCCGCTTTATTACATATTCCTTCACAGTTTCTTTGAATTCCGGATGGACTAAATCCCAGATATCAGAAAGATACAGTTCACTCCAGGTATACCCCGTGAACCGCTCACAGGCGGGATTGAGGTAGCGGATTTTTGTACCCTCGTAGATGAAAATGCCAATTGGCATATTTTCTATCAGGCCACGGAATTGTTCCTCACTTTCCCTTAGCTGCTCTTCCATCTTTTTGAGGGTTGTGATATCCCGTCCGACTGCCTGGATTTCTGTCACACATCCCTGTTCATCAAACAATGCCCGGTTCACCCATTGCTGCCAGCACATGTCTCCAGAAACGGTAAATGAACGCTGATCATGCACCTCTCTCGGGTTTTCCTTGCTTAACGCGGCAATTCTTTGCATTACAATTTCCCGGTCCTCATCCGCAACGAAGGGCAGGAATTTTCTTCCCAGCAACTCATCCTTGTTCTTACCAAAAAAACGGCAATACGCATCATTGACAAAAGTAAGCGTGCTATCGGGGAGGAAACGGCAGATCATTTCCTCCTGGTCTTCAACGACCGCGCGGTAAGATGCTTCACGTTGACGCAACAACGCCTCGGCCTGCTTCCGTTCCATAATGTTTCGCACAATGCCCAATAAACCAACGACCTTTCCGCCAATGAGGAGCGGTCTTGAATGCACTTCCACGATCTTTAACTGTCCGTCAGCACTTTCATATTTCAACTCATACGGGATGCCGTTTTCCCCTCTCATGACTCTTTGAAAGTTCTGTACGGTCTCATCACGGTATACGGGATGAACGATATCAAGGAAGCGAGAAGCATAGAATTTATCGGGACGCATGCCGGATCGTTCTGTAACTACTTTGTTTACAAAGGTAAAATATCCAGCAGGGTTGATGCAGAAGACGCCGTCACTGATATTGTCTGCCAACTCCTGGAATCCTGCTTCCCTCCAGGGAAGTGTGCCGCCCCGTTGCTTACCGTCTGTATTCGACTGTTTTGCTCTGGACTTGACAGTCATTCCCATATTCACCTCCAACTATGGATGAGTTATAAGAGAACCAGCCTTTTATGACAAAGATTATTGCAATTCACAATTTCAAATAAACAAGCTCTAAGACTATAATAAATTTCAATTGTTATGGGTTTTATGGAGAATATAATATCAGTTTTCGGTAGATATTAACATAGTAATTATTTCATATTGCATAATCGCCATTAAGCATTCATAGTAAGCTACATTATTGATACACAACAAAGAAGAAATCAGTTGGTCGTGGATCGACCTTATTACTAAAAAAGGAGGACGAAGGAATGAACAAAGGGGATATCGTCAGTGAAGTTGCAAAAGTCACCTGCAGCAAGGCAGAAGCGGGAAAGGTTGTTGACGCGTTTTTTTGGGCGATCAAAAAAGCGCTGAAGAAGGGTGAATGGGTGACTCTCGTCGGTTTTGGAAGGTTCTCTGTCGTGAAAAGATCTGCCAGAATGGGACGAAATCCTCAAAATGGTAAACCCATCAGGATTGCGGCTAAAAAGGTTCCTAAGTTCACCGCAGGCAAGGCATTGAAGGGGGCTGTAGCGAGATAATCATAACACGTCAGGGAAACCACTGAACTGGACAACGGGGGCATTGCGTGTGCTCACGTTGTAGCTTATACTCGCCCTTCTTCCCTTCAGCATGAGAGTAATTTCCTTAAGGGATGTCTTCCACATATTGTGTGTGAGCCTGATTAAAGCGTATATCAGGTTGATTACAGCAATTTTCTTTATAACCTCATACTATTAATTTCCTGTTGAAAGGAAGTTCCAGGTTCCACCTCCTGCCTGGAACTTCCTTGACAAACTTTATGAGAACCTCATTGATGTGAGAACACTAAATCGTCCCGTTGCGATGGGCGCGTAGAACTCATTCCTTTTCCGTGGGACAAGAATCATGTTTTCAGTACCACGGGCATAATTGTTTATGAGAAGGGAGTGCATGGCATGAACATCCTCCTTTTTGGACCAAACGGGAGCGGCAAAGGGACCCAGGGTGCAATTCTTAGGGAAAAGTTCAGTGTACGGCGCATCGAGACAGGTGTCATCTTCAGAGAAAATGTTTCAGGCAGTACTGATATAGGCAGGAGGGCAAAGATATTTATCGATCGGGGAGAACTGGTGCCCGACGATATAACGATTCCGATGATCATGAATCGTATAAAAAACCCAAATTTCAAGAACGGCTGGCTCCTCGACGGTTTTCCACGAAACCTCACCCAGGCGGAAGCCCTCGGTATGGACATAGAAAGGGAGGGGATTAACCTCGACTTTGTGATTGAGATCATCATTGACAGAGATACCGCGAAGAATCGTATTATGGGCCGCCGGCTCTGTGCGTCTGAGAACAGCCATCCCAATAACATCTCTATCGATGCCATCAGGCCAGTGGAGAAACACGGGGCGCTGTTCTGCCATGTGTGCGGGTGCGAGACGCTCACCATTCGTGCAGATGATCAGGATGAAGCGGCCATAGACAAGAGGCTCAGCATTTACTTCGATACAAAAACGGGTACCCTCGCGGCAGTCAATTATTTCAAAGCACGTATGAAAGTTTTCGAAGTGTACAGCTTCTCCGAAGTGCAAGAGACCTCTGAACATATGATGGAGCTGCTATCGTGTTCTTAGCGCAAATAAAAATTTAAAAGGGGTGCGGATATGAAATGGTGCATGTTTGCGGACAGAAGGTGTTGCAGAGAGGATTGTGTGGGATGGATACGCGACAACTGTTTTATCTTTTTATTATTGCCGGTTGATTGTAACTACACACCGCAGCAGACGGAGTTCGACTGGTCGAAACATGGACTGTCGGATACCGATATGAGCGATTCGGCAATATATAGAGATGATCAATTGTCCTTCTTAGATGCGCTGGAAAGGGAGATTGCCCGGAGAAATTCCGTGTAAATAGAGGATGAAGAACGAAAGAAATCTGATCTTAATTATAATTTTATATCACAAGGGTAACTTACAAGGAACATGCGTCAGCCTTCAGGGGGGAGGTAAGACAAATGATAAAAGTAATTATCGACCAACTTTGTCAGCCAGACAAAGAGGAGCACTTCAATGACCTGTTGCTGGAACTGAGGGAGATGGCTATGAGGCAGCACGGGTATATCTCTGGTGAGACCCTTCGTGAATTGATTGATCCTTCTCACTTCAAAATCATCAGCACATGGAGTACTCTTAAAGATTGGAAAACATGGCAGAATTGCCCGCCGCGTGTGTTGATAGAAGCGATGATGGAGTCTATGACTACTGACGGGAGGAAGTTACGCATTTTCACTGTGGATCATGGAAGTGAATGAAGATTAATATTCACAGTTATAACATTATTTGTCCTGAAAATGACGCTGAATAATTGCGTGAAATCTACAACATAACTTCTGATCTTGAGGTGGGCACGATGAGAAAGTGGAGTTACCAGAAAGTGATCATGAGAGGCCTCCAAGGAGTTACTATATCTCTTTGGGGGCTCATTTTGTTTGAATATTCAGAATATCTATTCAATCAAAAAATTTAGACAGTCATTCGTCTGTCAAAAAGGAGGTTGAAAATGGTTATCATAGGAATTTTGTCTTATCCCCCGGAAAGTGTAAAAGAGATGGCCAAGCGTTTTTTGGAGCAACCCCCTCTGCCCGCATATATAACCATGAAAGGCCCCTATTTCAGCAGTGAGGCAGGGGTGGGAAATAAAGCTATTGTCATATATGAATTAGACCAAACCAAAATTTTAGAGGCAAGCCAATTTATTACCACCCGCTTCACAAAATATTATGGTGTGCCGGGCTTCACCTATTCTGCAAACACATGGCTTGAAGCCAAGGAAGGTCTTAAAGCAATTGGAATAGGTTAACTATCCAAGGTCAAATAGCCACACTTGGTTGTGAATTAAAGGGCCGAGGTTCAATGCCTTGGCTCTTTAATTAAGTATATTTCTTTCAGTAATTATTAACAGACGCAATTATCTCATAGTGAACATTTGTAGGTGACAGCAATAACCAGTGCGATTCAAATTTTCAAATATTTTACCTATACAGTACAGAGTGAAAGCTGCTACACACACGCATCAATCACAAACCCCATTTTCAATAAAAAATTTATCGTCTCTCCATGAAATCGAGAATATGGATAAGCTGGATCGGTTGTTTATGAGATGAGAAAAGATTTCTCCTTGCTGTCGAAATGACATGGCGGGATATCGAACGTGGTTTTGTAAAAAAGATTTTGACTATGAAAATTAGAATACCTCGCCTTATTTTCTTCTTGCCTTTTTCCGCGTTTATTATGAGAATTGCGCGGATACAGCATTTCTTTTCTTAAGTTCGGTGTCATATCAACCGAAGGGAGATATCCCTATCCCGAGCGACGGGAGGGATCTATTCCAACAATATAAAAGATTTTTCAGTCACTCCGTTCCTTCGAAATGACACCTTTTGTTTACAGGTTGGCAATAGTTGAAAGAAAATGGAAACCTATGAATGAGAGGTCTACATTTTCGCGTGAGCGGGGATGAATTAAACTTATAAATAAGAAAGGAACGTTATCATGATCAAGCATATCGTCTTCATGAAATTCAAAGCGGGAGTCACGGACAAGGATATCGCAGAAATAGAGAAAGGTCTCAGGGGGCTTCCAGGAAGAATTCCGGAAATCAAGGAATATCAATTCGGTCGGGATATTGTGCATTCCGAAAGGTCCTATGACTTCGCCCTCGTTTCCGCCTTTGATGATCTGGATGCCCTGAAGCGCTATCAAGTGAACCAACACCATCTGCCTGTCGTGGCGAAAGTGAAAGAGCTGTCAGAAAGTATTCTGGCGGTGGATTTCACATTCTAGCACCTTGCGAGCGTTAAAAAAATTACCGCCTTGTCGTTTCGACATCTCGTTTCTTCGGTAACGGACTGGAGGTCTTATCATGCAGCTCACCTCAACCCAGAAGTCGATAATTGAACGAGTGGTCAACTGTTTTGAAACCGGAAAGCCTAATGGTGATTATGGCAGTATCTCGATCTACGCAGACGGTCCCCATGACATCAGGCAGATAACATACGGCCGTTCCCAAACGACGGAATACGGGAAGTTGCGACAGCTTGTGCACATGTATGTCGATGCTCATGGAACGTACAGCAGCGCTCTCCAACCCTACGCCGATAAAGTAGGCAGTGAGGAACTGGTTGACGACCAAGCTTTCAAGAGCCTCTTGCGCCGCGCCGGCCGGGAAGATGCCCTCATGCGCCGGATGCAAGACCGATTCTTCGATACAGCCTACTTCGTTCCTGCCATGAAATGGGCAGACGATCACGAGTTCGCTCTTCCCCTTTCGGCATTGGTCATTTATGACTCGTTCATCCATAGTGGTTCGATTCTATGGATTATTCGGCAGAAGTTCCGGGAAAATCCGCCGGACTCTGGAGGAGATGAAAAAAAATGGATAAAGTCATACGCTCGTACACGGCATGAATGGTTGAGTCAGCATAGGCGACCTGCGGTTCGTGCNGTAAACTGCGGAGAATCTTCGATCCATAAGGAATAATTATGTTCCCCATTCGCTCGCTTACCCCGCAGCAAGCTACGGGGAATGCACTCGCTACCGGATTCAGACGTGGTTTCTTAATGGAGGTGTCACATGATTAAAAGGAACAAGCGTATATTTATAAGCGACACACATATCTCTCACGTGCCAAAAATTGGGCCAGGCAAACACGATTACACGTGGCTTCAAGAGAAAGACGCCGCCGCGTTAACCAATTTTTTAATCCACCTGAATAAGCGCCAGGATGTCGAAGAGGTTATCTTTATCGGGGATTTGTTCGACAATTGGGTTATCCCTGTGGACATCGCGCCCCCAACCATCGACGAAATAATAATATCGCGTACAGCGAATGGGGATAAGGTTTTACAGGTATTGCGTGCACTATGCCAGAATTCAAATATCCGCGTCGTGTGCCTCCCCGGAAATCATGACATGGAGCTGACAGCGGCAGTAGTTGAAAAACATTTCGGGACTAAGTCCGATTCGCAACAGCCAGGAATGGTTTTTGGCGGTACCGCGATTTGGAATTCGGGCAGTAGCGTCTATCGCTCAAGTCGCCTTCGAGCAGAGCATGGCAGTGCGCATGCCATGTTCAATGCTCCTGATCCTATGAACAATCCAGGCTCGCGGCTTCCGCTTGGCTACTATCTTTCGCGGATAGTGGCCACAAAGACCTACAACACGGGACACGGAGACCGGCATTGGTGGACCTATGTGGATGACATGTTGGAAGCAGTAGGGCCTGACAAATTTGTCTCTTGTGTATTTGAGGCACTCTTGGAGGAGGCGTGCCTGCCTCTCGACACGAAAATAATTATGCCTCACCGCAACGGCCAACCCGTAACGGTCAATGCTCAGCACATATCGGCGAAATACGAAAACCTCTATGATCAATGGAAAGAACGCGTGGGCGCGGGCATGGCTTTCAAATCAATCCTGGCGGAAATCGGTTATCTCGACGATGCAGCCGATCGGTTGTGTAAAAAGAACGATACGAATATCGTAGTTTTTGGTCATAGTCATGATTGGGTACTGGACAAAGACTCGTGGTTTGTGGAGAACCGCATCTATGCCAACTGTGGCACGTGGTGCGATTCACCAAAAAAGCCTTGGACGTACGTGGAAGTAGAAACTCTCAGAGACCGAAACGAGCGTTGGGTCCGCGTTCAGCAATGGATGGGTAATGCGCCGGGCGGAACACTTAAAGAAGAGTATGTAAATCTTTAGATATTCTCCGGCATTTCTCTCATTGCCAATAAGGAATCCATTTTTACTTTAGACAAGATGAGAAATGAAAAACGGTGCACCTGAGTGAACGAACGGGAAGACATAGGGAAAGCAAGCGTTTTATAAAGCGCGCGGAAACCAAGTTATCCATAATTCTGACAGCTCAAAAGGGAAAAGACCGAAGAAGGGTTGACAAAACTTATCATAGATGTCCCCTGATTATGCTGTTGACATTCAAATTTTCTTTACTTATATTCCTCTCGTCAAAAAGCAATGCCTTATCAAACAAAGTATATTGGATCTGTTCCGTCTGAAAAATGTCCACTTCCCGTAATGGAGGACAAAATTCATTAGGAGGCACTTATGAATAGGTATCGACGCGTAAGGAACACAGCGGCCATTATATTGTTCTCGATTGCGATCTCTGCCACTCTTTTCGGCTGCGCCTATCACGCGGATTTAACCAACTCCAAACCGGAGCTCCCCGATACCATGATCCTTGATAAACTGCCGTTAAAGGCGGCATTGTACATTCCTGAATCAACACGAAATTATACACAACCGACCGACGTAAGCCGCGGTTGCCTGTCGATGCATGTCAGAGGAAACTTCGGCCAGCTCTTTGCGGCAACGGTTGAAGGAACGTTAAAGCAGGTATTTGAGGACTTGACTATTGTAAGGCAGCCGGCGGCAGGCGCTTACGATGTTCTGGTGGAAGCCGATATGACGGAATACATCTATAAAGCAGGCTGCATGGGAAATCCCGGTTCATATGGTATTGTGAAGGGCAATATCCGGGCAAAGGATGGAAACGGCCGGGAGATATGGCGAAGCAAAGAAACCTCAAAAAGATCGAGCTTCACCGGCCGTTGGGAGGAATTCGTCCCTGAGTCGATGACGTCGTTGGTGGGCACCTGGGCTCAGGAGTTAACAAGCCAGCCGCAAATCAGACAATTGTCAACGTTGAAGCCAGTCAAGGCCGTCGAGAGCGGAACGAAACCAAAGGAGTAATAGAACAAATTAATAATAGCACAGGCTGATCAAAAAGGTTTAGAGACAAGGCGCGCAAGAATCGAGCAGCGGAGCGTACTTTATGCGTACGTGAGCATGCGAGAGTTGAAGCGCGACGCAGTATATGAGCCTTTTTCAACAGCCTGTTAGGGGTCATTATGCGGTTCACATCAAGATTGATCATCATTGTTGGTCTTCTTCCATTGTTTGGCTGCGTATACGGCGGCATCCCGGAGCGTGAGCGCCTCGCTGCGTCAGCCAAATATGAGGAAGCTCGCAAAATCACCGAGGCGCAAATCAAAGAGACGGGCCATGCTAGTTCGGCCAAATTAATGGTGCTGTGCGTGTCCTATGCGGGGTTGAAGCGCTATGACCGGCTTTTTGAATGCTGCGATCGGCTTGAGCATAACATCAAGCGGGGCGATAAGTCGTCTACTGATCTTGATGAACTTGCGAAAGAGTCTCCTCTTCTGGGAGGAATGGCCAAATCGAAGTATGCCGGCAACGAGGAGATGTTGGGGGACATAAGCTACCTGCCTCATGTTCTCAGAGCCGAAGCGTATATCGATCTGGCCCAATATCCGAAGGCGGTTGAAGAAGCGAAAAAGGCTTACTTCTTTGTAGACCGTTTTGTTCAAATCCGTATCCTTGGGACTCTGGGCCTTGCCTATGCCCTGAACGGGGAAGCGAAGCAGGCACTGCAGATGGTGGACCGGCTGGATCGCTTAAAGATCGTGAATCCTGTTATGAAGGCGAGCAGGAACATCACCACGGCAAAGATTTATGTTGCCCTGAACGATTTCCAGAAGGCCCTGGAAGCGATCCAACAGAATGATCCATCGGTCCATGTCCTATTGTCCGATTTATTTTTCGGCGCCATGATGTATGGCGAGAGCCTGGCCGTCTATGAAGAGATTCCCAGGAAGTTCATGCTGAGCAAGTGCCTGATGGAAACAGGAGACTTGAGCGCGGCCAGGAATGGATACGACGCCCTTCTGAATGTACCTCAAACCCGCGATAACGGTGAAATCTACTGGATGATCCTGTTCGATCGCGGCAGGATCGCCGAGAGGGACGGAAAGTTCGCAGACGCCATCGATTTTTATTGCAGGGCGGTGGAGGTGATCGAGCAGCAGAGATCAACCATCAACACGGAATCCAGCAAGATTGGTTTCGTCGGTGACAAGCAGGCGCTTTATTTCAATCTGGTGCAGGCCCTCTACCATGAAAGAAAGTATGAAAGGGCATTTGAATACGTGGAGCGGGCCAAGTCGCGGGCATTGGTTGATCTCCTGGCCTCGAAGAAGGACTTTGCCGTTAAGGGCGGCGACAAGAACGAAATAAAGACCGCGCTGTTGATGAACGATTCCGCCGAGGCGGAGTCAATCATCCAGGATGTTTCTATCGATAAAAGCAAGTCCCGTAGTTTACAGATCAAGATCCGTGAAGAACTGAAAGGCCGGGCCCCGGAGTTGGCTTCTTTTATTACAGTCACGTCCCAGCCGATTTCAGAACTTCAGACCTATCTTCCCAAAGATGAGACGCTGATCGAGTATTATTACCGCGACAAGGACATGTATGCCTTTGTGCTCACGGACGGCAGGCTCTATGCTGCGAAGCTGGACAGCGAACGCCTGACGGAGGATGTCCGGGAGTTCCGGAAATATCTGGAAGAGCCAGACTCAACCCGATTCATGGATAGCTCCAGACGGCTCTATGCCCGGCTGTTCAAACCGATCGAATCACAGGTGAACCGGAAGAATCTCACCATTGTATCCCACGGGGCTTTACACTATCTTCCCTTCAATGCCCTTCATGACGGAAAAGATTTCCTGATTGACAGGTACAGCATCCGAGCCATGCCCAGTGCCAGCGCAATGAAGTATCTCTTATCAAGAAAGGCGAGCAAAAGGGGGGACATTCTCATTTTCGGCAATCCGGATCTGGGCGATTCCCGTTATGACCTTGCATTTGCCGAGAAGGAGGCTCTGGATGTCGCAAAAACAAAATCGAAGTCAAAGGTGTTTCTCCGTAAAGAAGCAACCGTGGGAGCCTTTGCAAAGTACGCCCGAAGCTTCAGCTATATCCATCTTGCCACCCACGGCAAGTTTGATCCGGCATCGCCCCTGAAGTCAGCCCTGCTCCTTTCTCCGGAGGCGGGATCGAACGGAATGCTCACAGCGGATACGCTCTACTCGCTCGAACTGGACGCTGATCTAGTCACCCTGAGCGCCTGTGAGACAGGACTGAGCAAGATAGCCAGCGGAGACGATCTGGTCGGGCTGACCAGGGGATTTCTCTATGCAGGCAGCAACTCGATTGTGGCAAGCCTCTGGAAAGTGGACGACCTTGCGACATCACAGCTGATGACCCGTTTCTATCGCGAACTGGATAAGACAAATAAGCGGGAGGCATTGCAGACGGCTCAGCTGGAGACCCGGAAAACATATGCCCATCCCTTCTACTGGGCCTCCTTTCAATTGACGGGCAGCGCGGATTAAAAAACAGCCCCGGCGGTTCCTATAGACATCCGTTCTATTGGGCAGCATTTCAGTATATGGGAGTGAATTAAGAAGAGGGGCTCAGATGAGAGACTGCGGCGGGGAATGTCTGCCCCATGTAGTGTTCAAAGCGCAGGCTTGTATGGATGAGTTTATCGAGGTTGATCCCCGTTTTTATGCCTGACTCGTGGAGCATATTGACGGTATCCTCCGTGGCGATATTTCCCCGTGCTCCGGGAATAAAGGGGCATCCTCCCAATCCTCCGAGGGATGTATCGAAGATGGCTATCCCTTCAGTGACGGCTGCCCATACATTGGCAAGCCCCAGGCCGCGCGTGTTGTGAAGGTGAAGTGAAATAGGCACCGCACCCACAATGTCCCGCACACGCTTCACGATCTTTTTCACCTGCAATGGATTCGCCATGCCGGACGTGTCGGCAAGGCATATTTCGTCCGGCTCCCTTTTCATAAAATCTCTCACCAGCGTGAGTACTCTCCCTGAAGCAACGTTCCCTTCATATGCGCATCCGAAGGCATTCATCACCCCTGCCCTGACTTCCATGCCCGCGCCGCGCGCCTTCGAGATCAGCCGCCGGGCTTCTTTTACCGCTTCGGCAACGGACATATTGCTGTTCTTCCTGCTGTGGGTTTCGCTTGCGGACACATAAATGCCCACGTGCGGCACTTTGCACTGAATCGCGCGGTCCAGGCCCTTATCGCTCAAGATCAGCGCCGCGTAGACGATCCCTTTTTTCCTATCGATTGTGCCCCAGAGCTCATCCGCATCGGCCATCTGCGGAACCAGGCGGGGATTGACGAAGGACGAGAGCTCGATGCGCCGGAGGCCGCAGCCGATCAGGTCATTGATGAGTGTTACTTTTTCTTTGGTAGATACAAGTTTCTTCTCGCTCTGGATGCCGTCCCTCAAGGCGACTTCGTGAATGGTAATTTTTCGCGGTACGTTACTCTGCATAGATAGATATTTAAATCTTCGTGTAATGTATATAATGTCATTACGAAAGAGTGTGATGAATTTTTAAGATTTCTCACTCCGGTCGAAATGACAAACTGATTTTTTTAATGCTTTCTATATCAAAAAAAAACAGGGAGAGAAAGGCTCTTCTCTCTCTGCTTCAATAAAAGACTGGATTCCCGTCTTCACGGGAATGACAATATAAGGAGGGCTCATTAATATCAAAAAAGCAGGGAGAGAAAGGCTTCTCTCCCTGCTTCGATTAGGGACTGGATTCCCGCCACAGCCTGCCCTCGAAAGCCCTTGTCGGGGGCGGGAATGACAATATGGGGATAGCTTCTCCTTCGTCAGCAGTTTACTACTTCCATCCCAATGGGCCATACTTTTCAGGCAGAATGGCCTGTGGCGACCAGTCGGGCGGTGACAGGGTTCCCGGCTTTTCACCCAATTTCTTTATGAGTTTGCTGAGACCGGGACGGGCGTATTCCGGATGACCCTCCTTTAAAGTCCGCCCGTTGAGAACCGCTTCGGAACGGAGCCTACGCCCTATGGTCTTTTCCATCTTCGCTCCAAGCCAAAGGACACGGTCTACGTTATAGCCATGCTCAATTCCCAGTTCGTCAATCATGACTATGAGATCTTCGAGGGTGATGAGACCGACATACCGTGGATCCTTGTAGTAGTAATCACCTGTTCCCCTCACAGGGCAGTCATCGAGGAAGTTGGCCGGCTGCCCACCCAAACCGCCCAGGGTTCCTTCGAAACGGGTAATTCCGGCATGGAGTGCCGCCAGAATCGAAGCTGAGGCGACGCGCTTCGTCTCATGGAGATGGCAAAGATGCGTCTCCGTATAGGGCATGGCATCGAGGACCATGGAAAAATAGCGGTAGACCTGAGCTGCGGAGGCTGAGCCGTCATGGTCGGCATGCTCGATGTCATGGGCCCCGATAGAGAGAAAGCGCTTCGTGAATTCGACGGCATCTTCAAGCCTTGTGGCACCGGTGATGGGGCTCCCCCAGATGGTGCTTACGGTACCGCACATCTTCATACCGAAATCGCGGGCCTTCTTGATGCAGCGTTCGGCCTCTTTCCAGTACTGTGTAAGCGTTGTACCGGAATTGGCAAAATGGTGTTCCGGGTCGGTAGACACCATCATCAGCACGCGATCCGGACCGACACCTCTTTTCCTGAGTTCAATCGCTACATCAACAGCGGGTTCGCGAATGGTCACGGCGGTTATGACAAGTTCATCATATTTCACACCCGCCCGTTCGCAGCGTTTCTTGAACGCGTCACTCCTAAGGGCTGTTAAGACCTGTTCGGCATCCTTGAACTGGGGAATTCCTTCCGGGTTCCCCAGGTTGGTTACCTCGATCTCTTTCGCCCCTGCCAGGATCATTTCCTGCGCGTAAAATATCTTGGCGTTCGTTGATATAAATTTCTCTTCATGCTGGAAACCATCACGCACGGTGATATCACCGATGGTTACTTTTTTCGGCATTCTGGGAAATATTTTCCAATAATCATACTCCGTCATAAAAAACATGTCCTCCTCAATATATTTTAATTTTAGAACAACTTCAGATGAAACCCAATGCCCCGTGGGACACCATAAAATAAGAACTGGATTCCCGCTTCCGCGGGAATGACAGTAAAATTTTTTCGTTGTAAAGAGAGTTATTCTCCTTTAAACACGGGCTTGCGTTTTTCCACAAAGGCCGCAAGCGCCTCCAGGCGATCCTTCGTCGGGATAGTGGCCTCGTAAGCCTTGGACTCAAGCGGCAGGGCCACACCCAGACTTGCCTCAGAGCCATAATTAATGGCGAACTTAGCCTGGGCCACGCCGATGGGCCCGTTCTTGGCGATTTCTCTGGCCAGTTCCAATGCGGCCTCTAACAGTTTATCCGGTTCAACAACCTTACTGACCAGACCGATCTTAAGAGCAGTTTCGGCATCGATCCTCCTCGCCGTGAAGATCAGCTCCTTCGCCTTGGCCACACCGATAATCCTGGGCAGCCTCTGGGTTCCTCCCGCACCCGGGATAATCGCCAGGCTGGTTTCCGTGAGTCCCATTATGACATTCGATGAAGCGATCCTGAGATCACACGCAAGGGACAGCTCTGTGCCGCCGCCAAAGGCAAAGCCGTTGATGGCCGCGATAACGGGAACACGCACCTGCTCCACAGCAGTGAAGGTGTTACGGATAGTAAAGATGAAACGGCGTACCTGATCCTCTGAAAGGGTCCTCCGTTCCTTCAAATCCGCGCCTGTCGAGAAAGACCATTTTTTAGGATCGTCGCCCGATCTGGCGCCAGTAATGATGATGCACCGTAGACCCATATCAAAATTTGCTTCCCTGACGGTTTCGCTCAGCGCAGCCAACAGATCAAAGTTGAAGCAATTCATCGCCTCCGGGCGATTCAGCGTGAGAATCAGGATGCCCTCGTCCGTTCTTTCTTTCAACAGTATATCTGCCATAGGGAGACTTCTCCTTATTTTTACTCTTTACGATTTTTTAAAATTTTAAAGTCTTACTCTGTAGTCTCTCCCTCGGAACTGCGGCGTATGTCAGCGTACGCCGCAGTCCGGGGAACCGGGGGTCCTTTCTCAAACTCGCCTGCTGAGCGGTGTGAAAGGTTCAATGTTTTTTAATATACCTCCGGAAAGCGCCGCCGGGGCTAAACCTTCAGATCTCCCCAATCGGTCTTCTTTATAGGCGCCCGATAGCAAAGCTCCAATGACCTTGCCAGTTTTTCACGCGCCTCGCTGAAGGCGATGACGCCATCATGGAACAGGATCGACCCGGTCAGGAAGGGATGCCCTTCGGCGTCATAGCGTTCTATCATCATCTGGCGGAATTTGGCCATCTCTTCCTCGTTCACCGTCTGGCCTTTGTCGACAATGTTTTTCCTGCGGACACTCTCCACGATGAATCCCGCTGTCCTGCCGGACATAACGGTCGTGCGGCCCCTCATATTGGTATAGCAGAATACCGGCCTGAAAGCCCTTCCGCACATGCCGTAGTTGGCCGCCCCGTGGTCGGGACCAATGACATACTGAATTTTCGGAACGTTCAGCACGCTGCACGTACGGACCATGTCGGACCCGTATTTTCCGATTCCGCCCCATTCCTCGGATTTTCCGACCATGTAGCCCGGAGAGCCCTGGAGAAAGATAACCGGCAGCTTCGAATTGCCGCAGCGAATCATCCATTCCGTTGCCTTTCTTGCCGCTTCGATATAAATGACGCCGCTTCCGCTTGATGCAATGACCCCCACCGGCATACCCTTCAGCCACATCTTGCCGGCAACGACAGTTTCACCACGGTTGAGGCCATACGTCGGCTTATATTCATGGAAATAGCTGTCATCAGCAAGACATTTGAGGGTGTCCTTGATTTGAATCGCGTTGTACGTGTTCATTGGTGTACAGCGCATCATTTCCTTGTAATCAAACTTGGGTTCAACTGGGTTTCTGCGTTCGCAGTAAAGCGTCTGGCCCGGTTCAAACTCGATGATGTCACGCAGCTTTTTGATCCCTTCCTCCTGGGATTTCACAAAATGGTCGCAACCGCCGGAGTGCTGGGTATGGACATAGGCTCCTCCCAGATCTTCCATGGAAACCGTCTCGCCGATGGCTGATTTCACCATCGGAGGCCCTGCCAGGAAGGCGAAGGCAAGCTTCTCAATCATGATGGATTCGGTCGCGAGATACACGATATAGGCGCCGCCCGCCGTGTTGCCACCCGTGGAGAGGGTGTATTGTTTGATCCCCATTGCGGACATGCGGCACATGTTATAAAACATGCTGCCGAAGTGACCGTCGTCGGCAAAGCAACCGAGCTGCAGCGGAAGGTTGATACCTCCGGAATCGGCGAGGTATATGCAGGGTAATCGGAGACGTTCGGCAATTGCCTGGGCCCTCATATGCTTCTTCAGAGTGATGGGGAAATAGGTCCCTGCCGCGTAGCGGTTCTCATTGGCGAAGACCATACAATCCTTGCCGTGAACGACACCGACGCCGGTAACCATTCCGCCTCCGGGAATGTGCCCTCTTTTCTCTGACTCGTAGATTTCTCCTCCGTATAACTTTATCTGTCCTATATTGTAGCCTGCATCGAGTCCAAGCTCGAAGAAATCCGAGCCCGGGTCAATCAACATCTTGATAAGATCCCGCATCGGTTTTTTGCCCTGCTTGGCAAGACGCTTAAGCTGATCCTCACCGCCGATGTGGTACGCTTCTTCACGGTGCCTCATGAGGAGCGCATCCTCTTCTTCCCAATGCTTGATATTGGCCTCCTCCTGGGCCTTTGCAGCCGCTTCCTTTGTCAATTCTTCATCCGCCATAATAATCCTCCTCAACCCTCAACGTCTTATAAGATTTCTCCCTTCGGTCGAAATGACAAAGGGGGAGTTTTGCATAGGTCTTGCTATATAAAGAAACTACCTGCCGATAACATAGCGATACGGGTCTATCTGGTCCCTCAGGATTGATAATTCCTTCGCTGTCGGAGGTTTATTCTCCACAATCTTTTTCGCCTTCAATAACTCAAACCCGCAATTAGCCTGAACGTCCTTCTCGGAATAACCGGGATTGACGGCAATGATCCGCATCCTCTTTGATTCCGGTTCAAAGTCCATCACCGCCATATTAGTAATGATCTTGTAAGGACCGGCCCCCTTCGGGAGTCCCGATTTTTCTCTCGAATCTCCACCCGTCAGCCAGCCCGGCGTTGTGATAAATTGGCATTTCTCAGCAAATCTCTTGGAATCCTGCGGTGTCATGACGAGCATTCTCCAACAAAATGAAGCAAGGTCATTGGCACCGCCACTCCCCGGGAATCGAACCTTCGGTTTCTGATGGTCAGGACCGATTCTTGTGGAATTCAAATTTCCGTACATATCGATCTGGGCGCCACCGAGGAAGGTGTAATCGATCATTCCGCGACAGCACGTTTCCATAATTTCACACATGCCGCTCGCCATCAGGGCCTTCCAGGTCGTTCTGGAATCTCCGACGGATATGGGCATTTCAGGGATCAGGGGGGCCGCCCCGCCGGCCTCAAACATAATCACCAGGTTGGGTGAGTGGGCCTTCTGCGCAAGCATCGCTGCCGCATTGGGAGCTCCGGTTCCAACTACAATGGAAGCCCCGTCTTCTAACTCTCTTGCAGCGGTGCATATCATCAGTTCCATGGTATTATAATCAGCCATACCGTATATCCTCCTCTCTAATCTCTCGCTTTGAGAAACATGAATTCTTTTTCCCTGAGCTTCAACAACTTGTGCATGCCGCCGTTCTTTTCGATATAATTAAAGTGGTCCTTGCAGCTGTAAATGTTCTTTTCGATGAATTTCTTGAACTCGACGGGATCCTCTTCCACCTTCAGCCATTCTCTTATGTGTTCTTCATCGGAGAAATATTCCTGGTACATATTTCCGGGATACGCGCCGTAAGGCACCTCACACACGGCATCAACACACCAGTAGGGGATGTCGGTTAAACTCGGATCTCTGCGGATCTCATCATTGGAAATCAGCCTTTCCGTAGTGATGATCAAACGCTTGGAAGCCCTTGCGACATCGAAATCAGAAACGATGATGCCCCTCGCACGGCAATTGCCATAGATGTCCGACTCGTGGACATGAATAACTGACACATCGGGATAGAGTGCGGGCATGGCCGCATATTTAGTTCCCGTAAACGGGCATTCAATAATCTTTGCTCCACTGAATTTGAACGTATCCGTTCCCATGATATTTCTGGATGGATAGAAAGAAACACCGGCAGCCGCGGCTTTGAAGCGGACCGACAATGAGTAGTTTGTCCACTCACTCACCTCGACCTTGCCGCTTTCCATGTATCGCCTCGCGTTGGGGGATAAACCGCGCGCCTCCAGACCAACGATATAGGCTACATCTACCTTGTCGAAAACCTCTCCCGCGCAGAGGATCTGGAAATCATGGGTGGAAGTATGACCTGCAAAACCCATATTTTTCCTTCCCTGTCTCACGATTTCATGCGCAGCCGCGATAGGGGCTCTGTTTGCACCGAAGCCACCGAGCGTCAGATAATCGCCATCATGAACAAACTTCTCCACGGCCTCTTTTACGGACATTAGCTTGGATTCCAATTTACGGTTCTTTGTGCGGAAGAATTCACGGGCCTTATCCGCATCGGGGTCCGTAAAGATTTTGCCAATTCCTTGATCAATCACTTCCACCGGAATTTACCTCCTTATTATTATTCTTTGTGCGTGCCCTATTGAATCAAATCCTTTTCTTTTCTGCATCATATGAGCGTAGTGTATGAAAAAAAGGTGTAATTGCAATATTAAAAGGTTCATAAATAATATTAAAAAAAAACTAATTTCAGGCGGGAATTACGACATTGAAAATACTTAATTCAGGCTCTTTTCCCATATAGTGTCACAAAAAGAATTCGAAAAATCGAGAATTCAAGCGTTCACCTGTGAATGCCCCACCATTCATTCGAATCCTAAAAACCCGTCATCCCCCGATGCCTGATGATGAAGGTAAGACATTTGGATGAACCTTGGTTTTTTCTTAATATTATTTATGAACCTTTTAATATTGCCTTTCTTTTCTTTTTTCCATACAAGAGTAACTATTAAAATTAAATATGAACAGACTTCCATGAACCTTACCAAATCAAGAACAAACTGGCGGATATTTTCTCTCCGCTTCACAATAACATATATACTGAAACCTTCGATTTTTGGCTTAAATTACTATATTTGTCATTACTGCGAAAACAGATTTACTCATTCCCATCTTTAAAGGGTTCGGGGGATTTTTATTTCCTCTGTAAAATCCCTCTTAATCTCCCTTTATGAAAGGGAGACATAATAGCGTGCAGCTCATGATTACCCGCTTCATCGGACAGTGTTCAAGCGTGGCTGAATTAATTCGGCTGGATGGCATAAAAATTAAAACTAATTTTATAGGAGGGAGACAATATGACGACACCTGTTCAACAAAAAATCCGTGATAAGAAGAGAACAGCTCAGCAAATTCTGGATATGGTCAAATCCGGAGACTGGATTCAGCCAGGCTCGGTCGGAGGTGACTCGACAGAATGCATGAAGGAACTGGCAAAGAGGATCGGTCCAAAACTGAAGGACATCGAACTCTGGAATTATGCCAATTTTTTCCCGCACCCCGAATTTCAGGCGGCAGACCCCATGCAGGAATTTCACTGCTTCCATGAGTATTTCTTCTTCCCCTGGAACCGCAAAGCCAGAGACACGAACAACGTAACAAGTTGGGCGCACTGGGGATGGGCCATGGGCATGTGGTTCTGTCATTACCGTTTCACAAACGCCATAAAGGAAAACCGCGGATTTGACTGGTGGTGGAATGCGGCATCGCCCTTCGATAACCACGGATTTGCCAATTTCTCTTATGGAACCAACAACTGCAACATCAACAGCCAGTGCGCAAAGAAGATTGTGATCGAAGTTCGTTCAGACTATCCCTGGGCGGAAGGCGGCCGCATGAACACCATTCATGTTGATGACATTGACTACTGGGTCGAGGTGGATTGTGAAAAATATAAGTGGCCCCAGATCAATGAAAAGGCCATCAAGGCAAAACCCGAGGAAGAAGCCATTGCCAAGCACGTTATGACCATCATGCGGGACAGGGACATCATCCAGCTTGGTATCGGATCACTTCCCTCCGCCTGTGTCGGCGCCATGGCCGATGCGGGGTTCAAGGATCTTGGCATCCACACGGAGATGCTCAATGCCGGCCTCATAAAGCTGATCGAATCGGGTCAGGTAACCAACAAGTACAAAACTCTCCCCGGCGACCGCGGCAAGAGCGTGTGGACCTTCGCCTTCCCCGTGGATGTGAAGTGGTACTATGACACAATCCACCGGAACCAGGAGCTCGCAGTCTATGATATCAGCTATACTAATAACCTGCAAAATCTCACGAGACTCGACAACATGATCGCTATCGATAACTGCGTGGCCGTTGACTTGCTCGGTCAGCAGTGCTCCGGCTTCTATGAAAAACGTCCGATATCGAGTTCCGGCGGTTACTTCCATTTTGTCTCCTTCTGCGCCCAGTCGAAAGGCGGACGCGGCGTTGCCTCCATGACGGCGCGGAGCAAGCACGGCACATCGAGGATCGTTCCCTTCCTGCCGGAGGGATCGTCGGTAGATGTTCCGGCGCAATTGTCGAATTATATCTGCACGGAGTACGGCATCGTAAACCTCCGGGGGCTGAATGGTTATGAGAGGGCGACGGCGCTGATCTCCATAGCCCACCCGGATGACCGTGAGATGCTGGAAAGGGCGGCGAAAGAAAATGGTCTCCTTCCCCCGAAATTCCCCGTCTCCATGCTTCCGGTCGAAGGGAAAACGAGACGGTATCCCTCCTATTCAGACAGACGAAATTACAAGCTGCCTCTGAATAGCGAGGTTTGGGGATTCGATTGGGATCAGGGATTCCAGTCGGGTAAATAATTTATTGTAGTGTTACACCACTCGATAAGTCCGGCTCTTCCGGGCTTATCGAGTTAAGTTGCCAAAGCCAGACAATAGTAAAGATTCCGTGTGCGGCTTCGACAGCTGATTAAATAAATCTCAATTTATCAGGAGGTATGTGTGTATGGCGTTAGATTTCAATTTTACCGATGAACAAAAGATGCTGGAGGACAGCGTATACAGGTGGGCGGTCAACTGGCTGGAGCCTCAGATGGAGCACATGTATGAAGTGGACGAGATGCCCCCGGATATTTTCAAAGAACTGGGGAACCTCGGTGTAAACGGAATTGTCTTCGAGGAAAAATACGGCGGAACAGCCCTGGGCTATGTGGAGACACTCCTTGCGTATGAGACGATCGCACGGGTGAGTAATGCTCTGTCCATGACGGTAGGCGCAAGCCAGACCCTTTGTTTTGACAACTTCAGGCGCAACGCTACGGAAGAGCAGAAAATGTTCGTCCTGCCCAAGTCCTGCACCGGTGAGTGGATCGGCTGCCTCGGCATCACAGAACCCAATGCCGGTTCCGACGCCATGAGCATGGCGACAAAAGCGGAAAAAAAGGGGGACAAATACATCATCAACGGCAGCAAGATATTCATCACCAATGCCCCCGTCGCCGATTTCATGACCTTTTACGCGAAGACCGATCCGGCAGCGGGTCCCAAGGGAATTTCCGCGTTCTGCTTTGAATTTGACAAAGTCAAGGGTGTTACCATCGAGAAGATCAAGAAATGGGGCATGAGAACATCGCCCACAGGGTTGGTCACTTTCGAGGACATGGAACTGCCTGCGGAAAATCTCATCGGCGGATTGAATAAAGGCGTTGCCGTTCTCACAAGCGGTCTCTGTACGGAGAGAATAACCCTGTCCGGCTGTACCCTCGGCAGCCAGAGAAGCTGCCTCGAACTCTCCCTGAAGTACGCCAAGGAAAGGGTCCAGTTCGGAAAGCCCATCGCTTCCTTCCAGGCTATCCAGGAGAAGCTGGCCAACATGTATACGGGCTACCTGGCCTCCAAGTGGATGGCATACAGCGCGGCCGCATATTGTGATACCCTGGAGAATAAAGTCGGTGGAAAGGGCACAGACCTGGATCGTATGGCCGCCGCGGCGCTTCTCTTCTGCGGTGAGATGGGAACAAAAATCGGTCTCGACGCGATCCAGATATTCGGCGGTTACGGCTACTGCACGGAATATCCCGTCACCAGGCATTTCCTGGACCAGAAACTCTGGGAAATCGGCGCCGGTACCTCCGAGATCAGGAGGATGATTATTGCGAGAGAGCTCATGAGAGATGACTTCAAGAGCGGCAGATAATTGAATATAGAAGGGCTATTATTCCAAGTGTCTCACTGAAAGAGAGGGGGAAAATTCCCCCTCTCTTTTTTTCATGATTTTTCCCTTAATATGCGAAGAAGTACGGCATGAGCAGAAATGCGACAGATATGATGACCATATAGAAGAGGAAGTAGATCATGCAGTACCCCATGATGTCGCGGAATTCCAGTTTGGCCACTCCCAGGAGCGGAATCGCCCAGAAGGGCTGGATGACATCAGTGACCATGTCGCCCCACGCATAGGCAACAACCGTTGCCGGTGCACTGACACCAAGATTCTTGGCTGCCTGGATGATGTAAGGCGCCTCGATAGCCCACTTTGACCCGCCGGAAGGAACTATGTAATTCAGGATCCCCGAGTACCACATAACGATGAAAGGATATGTGGATTTTGTCGCAATGGCCGTAAACCACAAGGCCATGACCTCTGCGAGCCCCGAGAACTTAATGATCCCGAAGATACCGGCGTAGAAGGGAAACTGTACAACCACGCCCCAGATAAAACTTCCCCCCTCATAGGCAGCCTTCAGAAATGAAGCCGGCGTCCAATGCAGAAGCACCCCCACTATGAGAAACATGAAATTCACCACGTCGAGGTTAACCCCTCCCCAGCCTTTCTGGCTGAAGTACCAGCCGAGCCACACAATACCTGAAATGCCGATAATGAGATTGATGACCGGTGAGTGCTCTATGCGCATGGCCGGCGTCAGCGCGTCGCCGGTGGGCTTTTCCGGTGCGGTAAACGCTGCCTCTTCCAAAAGTTTGGGGTCGGCCTCCAGCTCGTCACCTTTCTTAGGGTGCATAAGAGGACCGATAATAGTGAGAAATACAAGAACCAAGACAGCCAGTCCGAGGTTGAATGGATGGAAGATCGTCTCGGTGATAGGAATAATGCCCATTTCTTTTTCCATGAAATGCTTCGGTGTCGCCACAAGCAGGGGTGCTGATGCGGAGAGCCCCGAATGCCAGAAGGTACCCAGTCCAAGGTATGCTGTGGCAACGAGGAGCCTGTAATCCACATTCCGCTGTTTCTTCACCATGAAACGGACGAAGACGGCTGAGCCTACGATACTAAGCCCCCAGTTGATCCACGCAAGCCCCATGGAAACAATTGCCATAAGGGCAATAGCCCCTTTAGGGCTCTTGGGAAGACCGGCTAGGAAATTCAGAAATCTACTCACGAGCGGTGTGGTTGCGAGAATATATCCGGTCATGATAATGAGGCACATCTGCATGGCGAATGAGAGGAGCACCCAGAAACCGTTGCCCCAGTACTGAACGAGTTGAAATATTGTTGATTTCGTGAAGATAAAACCAAGGACAAAAGCCACGACAGTCAAGATGATTGCGATTGTCCAGCTGTCAGGTACCCAGCGGGTACTCCATCGCGTGCTGGCTGATGCAAGTTTTTGTAATATCATAATAAACCTCCTCGCTTTATGTATAATATTGAAGCCTTATAAAGCTATGTCCTCTTTACTGCGAAAAAATATCACCTCCTCCCTTTCACCATGTCTCATAACTGCCAGTCTGCACGTGTAATCAAGGATGTAAAACCTATTCTACTTATCACGAGGCTTATCGGGTTTCAGTATTGCTGCACTAAAAACGGCATTATTACTCCATAAAAAAACAAAACCCTATCTTCATTTGAAAACAGGGTCTCCACAAACGATCCGCCCATTGTTCTTCCCTCTTAATCGGTTGAACTTGTCGCGGTGTGTACTTTTTTACGAAACACGTATGGCAACATAACAAAATAAGTATCCAACTTCAACTGATTTTGTGACTTATGCAAATTTTACGACTTCCTTTTTCACATCATGCCGTATTTTTTCAGCTTCAAATGCAACGTTCGCCGGGTGATGCCGAGGCGCCTGGCGGCTTCGCTTTTATTTCCTCCTGATGTTTCTAAAGCTCTGAGGATCGTTTCCTTCTCCACCGCATCAAGGGAAGGAGCTGTGATGTGTGGAACCGGCGGTTCTGCCGATCGCGGCTGATCCTGAAGGACGAGAGAAAACTCTTCCTCATCCAGGTACTCCGACCTTGAAAGCACTACACCCCGTTCAACAGCATTCATGAGTTCCCGCACATTTCCCGGCCAGTTGTATTTCAATAGCCGATCCATGGCACGGGGGGTAAATCCTTTGATATTTTTGTGATTCTTTTCCGCGAAGAGAGTTAAAAAGTGCTGAGCGATGAGGGGTATGTCTTCCCTCCGCTCCCTCAGGGGGGGCACATGGAGAGTCACCACGTTCAGACGGTAATAAAGGTCTTCCCGGAAACGGCCTGCCTGGATCTCGCGGATCAGTTCCTTATTGGTGGCGGCAATAACCCGCACATCTATCTTAATGACTTCTTCGCCGCCGACCCGCACAATTTCCCTCTCCTGGAGCACACGCAACAGCTTGACCTGCATGGAAAGGGACATTTCGCTCACTTCATCGAGGAATATACTTCCCCTGTCAGCCTG
>PDVJ01000072.1_pt1 | contig 26636 bp, 32 predicted proteins | sample 1369811 | NCBI WGS metagenome assembly PDVJ01 (sample SAMN07795376, study PRJNA414565) | Alkali sediment metagenome, whole genome shotgun sequencing project. | reverse complement strand
ACCGATCGCGTCAGCCGGTGCACTTGTTCACCGGCATTGGTCGTGAAGGAGTTGTACTTGTAAGGATCGAACTCCGGCTCGACGTTCAGCCAGGCAAGGTCGCCCAGCCCGGGCAGCACGGACAGCCGGCGCTTCCAGCTGGCCGCCGCTGCCGCCGCGTGGATACCGATGGCCGGTGACACCAGCACCAGGCTGGCCGGCACCGGTCCAGNGCTCCCNTCCAGCGCNTTGAGCGTGAAATCCAGCGCAAGCGGNGCACCGGTCGAGTAGCCGATCATGTGGATCGGCTGCTTGCCGACCTTGCGCGCGAGATGCTCGGCGCCCAGTTGCACGACGGCGGCCATGTCTTCCCAGCGGACGTCGAGCAGTCCCGAAGGCGCGGTGCCGTGGCCCGGCAGGCGCAGGCCGACGACCCAGTGGTTACGCCTGTGCAGTTCCTGGCCCAGCGCCCGCAGGCTGTACGGCGAGTCCGACATGCCGTGCAGCAGCAGCACGCCACCGACCGGCGCTTCGGCTGGCAATTCGAAACTGCGGTTCCAGTTGGGCTCGCGACGCTGCGGATCGCTTGCGCTGCCCTTGCTGTAGCGCATCAGAGCGGTATCGGGCCCAGTCCCGGTACGCGCGTACACCTTTGCCTCGAGCTGCGCGAACAATCGGTCTTCCAGGATCAGGTAGTCATCGAAGCTACGGACCCCGTCGGACCTCGCTGCGCGGAATTCCTCCGTGAGTTCGGCGGTGTGCCAGGGCTCCAGCGGCGTGCTGGCGCAGCCCTGGAGCAACAGTGCCGCGCCCATCAGGATGCGAAGCGCATGTCGGCCGCGCTGGATCAGCAGGTTCCGTGCGAACGGTGCGATGCGACTCATGCAGAAATCAGGCGGCCCTCGCCGCTGGTCGCCCACCGAGCAGCCGCGCCGGCAGCATCAAGATCGCGCGCAGTAGCGCGAAAGCGCCTTCGATCGCGAAACCAAGCAGCCTGAACGGCAGCGACAGAACCCACACGATCGGCCACAGCACAAGCGCAGCAACCGCGAGCGGCCAGCTGACCGCAAGGAGCAGAAGCCACAGCAGGAACTTCACCATCGCAACACACCCTCCGAGGTACCCTACCCGCCGCAACACGGGCCGAAGCCCGACACCCACGAAGCGATTAGACCACAGGGAAATGCGCGCGTTCCGAAAGCTCGCCGTGGCCAGATCCGTTTCGGCGCTACGACGGTGCTAGCTCCATCCTCGCGTCCACCGCATAGGATCCATCAGTTCCCGCCACGGAATGACCCGGGCACGCTTCGAGTGCACTGCTTCGAGCTGGATCGACGCGACGGGCGATCCCGGCGGCTCCGGGTCTATGATCTGCGTCACCAGGAAATGCTTCTCCTTGTTCCGCGGTTCTACGGCCGTCCACTTGGAGTGCAGCAGCTTCCTCGGATTCAGTTGCGTGGCTCTGCGGGTCATCACTGGGGTCCGGCGTTACCTGCCTGGTCGCGGTGAACGACGTGCGTCAGGTCGAAGGACTTGTGGGGCTAGTTGGAAAACTCCACCTCGATTCTCGGTTGCTTCGCCGACTTCCACGGCTCCTGGGTCACCAGCCACTTCTGCACGAACTCGGTGACTGTCTTGCGGGCGTCATCCCGCTGCAAGGCCAGGTACGCGGGACTGGCGGCCTTCTGCGCGAGATTGCCGGTGATCTCGCGCAGTAGCGCCTCCCGGTCTTCGTCTGCGTTGAACGGCAAGAGCAGCCAGGTGCCACCCTCGTCCTGCTCGAGACGAGCGAGATCCACAGCTACCGGAAGACTTGGCTTCACTGGCGGCGTAACCACCCTGAACACGTCATCGGTACGTTCGATCTTCCACAGCGGGGCAAGCTCGATCTGGTATCGATACGTGGCCGGCACCCTGGCATGCGCGACCGTCTCGCCGATCTCGAGCCCGAGCAACTCGTACACAAATCGCTTGTCGAACTGCTCCGTCACTCGGAGGCTCGAGACCTCGAGCAGCCCGCCCGGGGTTCGCATGAACATGATCTCCGTGCCCATGCCGGAATGCACCTCGCCCCCCTCCCTGGACCAGAACGCGAAGTCGCCCCGCTTCATGTACCCGAGCGTCAGCACCGCGCCGACGCACAGCGCCACCGCGACCGTAACCAGCAGACCCTTCCGCCTGGGGTGCAACGAGATGCCTTCGGTAATCCGCAGTTTGCAGGCCATATGCAGCCATGCGCGCGCCCCTGGTGTCAATGAGCGGCTGCCTGCGCGCGCACGGCAGCTCCGGCCGAGAATTGACGTGGCGGTGCCATAGGTGGTGTATTGCCTTCTGTTCCCCAACGGGCAACGGCTGCAAACGTGCGAAGAACGCTGACGTCGTTACTGGTCCCCCTCGCGGTCGTGGCAGCCTTCGGGTTCGCCATCATCGTCCTGAACCAGACGTTGCAACTCGTCGATCTGGCCGACAGGATCCATCCGGCCTTCGGCACGGCCGTACTGATCGTGATCCTGGTCGTCTTCCTGATCGGCATCGGCCTGCCGCTGTACGCCTTCCTCAAGCTGCCGAAGCCCCTGGTCCCCCCGCGGCAGACCGCTGGCCCGGAGTACGAGCGCTATCGCGAGCGTCTTGTGAGGCGACTCGCCAGTAACCCGCTGCTGGAAAAGCAGGTCCCGGGCCAGCCTTGGTCGATCGAGTCGGCCCTCGAGGCGCTCGACGGTATTGCCGACAAGCGCACCCGGGATGTCGCCTCGCAGGTCTTCCTCGCCACCGCGATTTCGCAGAACGGCAGTGTCGACGCGCTGGTGGTACTGGGCGCGCAAGGCAAGCTCGTGCTGGACATTGCGACGATCTACTACCAGCGCCCGACCCTTCGCGACCTCGCGTACCTGTATGCCAACGTTGCGGCAACCGCGTTCATCGCCGGCGAGCTCGACGACATCGACGTCGCCGAGCAGATGCAGCCGATCGTCACCGCCGTCCTTGGATCCTCGGTCGCAGCGATCCCGGGCATGAGCGCTGCGGCAAGTCTTTTCGTGAACTCCGTGGTCACCGGTACCGGAAACGCGTACCTCACGTTGCGAGTGGGTATCGTTGCCCGGCAGTACTGCGGCCACCGCAAGGACGGCGATCGCAAGGGTATTCGACGCAGCGCGGCCGTGCAGGCGCTGCCATTGCTCGGCACCATCGTCCGCGATGGCGCTGCGTCCGTGGCATCCGCGATCTGGGACAGGCCAAAAAAGTTCTTCTCGGACTTGACTGACAAGATCAAGTGGCCCTGGATCAGGTCCAATGCACCCGGCGGCTAGCGCTTCCGTACCCTCCCTTCACAGGTCATCCATGCTGCGACGACTGCTCTGCCTGCTCACGCTTTCCCTCTCCGCCGCCCATGCCGAGAGCCCCGGCGAGGAAGCGTTTCGCGCGGCAATCGGCTGGACCGTCGAGGTCCGCACGTCGGTGAGCGAGCCGTTCGTCGAAGACGAACAGGGTTCCTGGATAGGTGCGGGCCTGCTCGTGGATCCCGCTCGCGGCTGGGTGCTCACCAATGCCTCACCAATGCCCACGTGGCCGGACACTCGTACGGCAAGGTCGCGATCGCGTTCAAGGACGGACGCGCTGTGCCGGCGCGACGAGTGTATGTCGATCCGTACCTCGACCTCGCCGTGCTCGCCTTCGATCCGCAGCGCCTGCCGCCGAACACCAGCGCACCAACGCTGGACTGCGAAGCGATACCGCCGGTCGGCCACCCCGTCGGCGCGTTCGGCCATCCGTGGGGGTTCCGCTTCACCGGCACACGCGGAATCACCTCCGCCATTACCACGCGCCTCGGTCCCAACATGCTGCAGACCGATGCGCCGATCAACGAGGGCAACTCCGGCGGACCGCTCATCAGCCTCGAGACCGGCCGGGTGGTTGGTATCAACACGGCGAAGATCAAGCAGGAGTCGGTCGAGGGACTGAGTTTTGCTGTACCGATGCCATATGCGTGCACGATCATCGAGCTGCTGAAACGTGGCGAAGATCCCTCGCCGCCCGATCGGCTGGTAAATTTCGCGACCGACGAGAACGATGAGCAGGTCATGATCGTCGCCCGCTCCAGACTCGCGACCGGAACGCTCGATCTGCGCGAAGGTGATCGGATCGTGGCCCTCGAGTTACCGGCGCGCGAGGTCGCGACCGAGACCGACCTGGTGGATGCGCTGCGCGGGCACCTGGACGCGGTGAGCCTGCGGGTGCAGCGCGACGGCAAGCAGGTCAACGTGAAGGGGCGCTGGCCGCCCGCACCCGCCATAACGGCGCGAAGCGGCGTGTGGATCTCCGGCGCGTTGATTGCCGAGGCCGAACCACTGACCAACGGCCTGATCGTGGGTACGCCCGCACTGATGGTCCACTACGTCAGCCCGGGGTCCGACGCCGAGTCGGCCGGGCTGATGCTCTACGACCTGATCCTGAGCGCCGGCGGCGCGACGGTGGACTCGGCAGCGGCATTCCTGAAGCTCGCCCGCGCGGATCGCGCTGCCGGCCGGCCGATGGACCTGATGCTGCTGCGCCTCGCCTCTGAAGCGCAGGGCGTGCTCTTCAGCCACCAGCGCCGCCTGCTGCCGGTCGAGGAAGCGGAACTAGTAGGACCGTAACGCACGGCCCCGCCCCGCAGGGCGTTGGCCGCCGCCAGGTCGCCGACTACAGGTTAGCCGAGCGCCACCACGCGCTGTGGTCCCCGCGCAGGACGTCGTGAGCGGGCAGCGGGTAAAACGCCAGGTCCGGCCCGTTGCCCACGTAGAAGCCGCCCTTGACCGTGCGATAGGGGAACTCGGGCGAGTGCACGCGGTGCACGAGCTTGTTCTGCTTGCCGGTCGGGCTGACCTGCAGCAGCGCCTCGCGCAGGTGATGAATGAACGAATACGGCAGGTCTCCCACGGGCCCCTCCAGAGGGTCCGACGCGAGCGCGCCGAGCGCCAGTTCGACGAAACACAGGCCGGGGAAACGGATGAACTTGGCTGGTTTGCTGGTGATGCCGGCGTAGTACGCCTGCGGACTCTGTGCACTCACGATCAGGCTGTTGATCGGCGCAAGGTCGTGGTAGAGGTGAAGGCCGGCCTCTTCCTTAGGCAGCGATCCAGCCCGGCTGAGGCCGAGCGTGTGTCCGTAAGCGGTACTGAGGTAGAGCTTGCGCAACGCGCTGACCGGAAGGTGCTCGAGCACCCGGTACATCGAGACATAAACGGAGTTCTTGGGAGTGCCATCCGCGTGCGGGACGCAGAGCTTGAACGCCTCGTCGATGTTGAAGGCCGCGTGGCGGAATGCAGGATCGACCTCGAAGAAGATCGCCTGGCCCTTGGACTTGTAGCGGTGCCCGGTCGCGTAGTACTGGCCGAACTGCTCCGGCGTCAGGTTGGACGCGATCAGGGCCTCGGGGAGCAGCGAGAAATACAGGTGAGTCATCATGGCTAGGCATCCAGTCCAGGTCAGTACGGGACGAAATCAGAGGCACGGGAAAATACCCGCCGCCCCCTGAAATCACAATTGGTGATTGCTGACAGGCCCCTGGACGAAACGGCCCCGAAGTACGGCGCCGCCCTGAGGCGGCGCCGTCTGAACCGCCGTTCAGGCTGTCCGGTTACTTCATCTCTACCTTGACGCCCGACGCCGCACTCAGGTTGAGCTGCAGGCCCTTCGAGGTCGAGGCGAGCTTCATGATCACGCCGTGCTCGTTCTTCAGGTAGATCTCGCCCGCACCGGCGATCGCCGCACCGCCGACGCTGTAAGCGGTGTACTTGCCCGGGAACTTGGCAATGTCCTTCAGGTCGTAGACGAAGCCATTGGCCTCAATCTTGCTGGCGCCAACGTTGACGCCCGCCGACAGTCCCGTGATCTTGAAATCATGGACCTTGTCCTGGAACTTGAGCTGGCCGCCACCCGAGCTGCCGCCAATGATCAGTGCGAAATTCGTCGAGTCGATGCTCACGGTACCGTCGTACTTCTGCCAGTCCCTGTCGGCCGCAGCGGCCACGCCGCCGACCACGAATGCCGCCGTGATGGCAAGTACGCCGAAAGCTTTCTTGAAATTCGTCATGTGTAGAACGTCTCTGATGGAAGAAAAAAGGCAACAATTCAGCCGAGTATTATGCCACGCCGCTGATTCCATGCCAATCGCAGGATCATCACGCAAGCTCGTGCGTCATGACGGTGCAATAAGCAGTTGTCCAAAGGACTTCCGATGCGCAGACCCGTCCAAGGACCTGTCGCTAAGCGCCTCTCACCGGCCGAAACAGTGACTTAGCCGTGCGCCCCACCATCCGGCAGACGACCGCGTCGAACGCACCGCCTACGACCCCGCCGACAACCGGGATCGCCTTCGGGAACTGCGCCACCCCGCGACCCCCGGCCTTGGCGAGAAGCTTGAGCCCGATCCGCTTGTTGACCTCGACGAGCGCCCGGCCCGGTACCTGCCCGACCGCGCGAGTCGGCAGCCGGCCGCTGAAGTCGACTCCGAGGCCCTCCATGGCCTCCCGGGCAACCTCCCCGGCGAGACTCAGGAGGATCATGGTCCGGACGCGATCCTCGCCTAGATCGTGCCCGTAGATACGCGCAATCGCCCCCGCCATGCGCGCCTGTATCAGCCAGGAGGCCCCAAGCGCCGATGGAACCCCGACCGGCAGCGTCATGAAGCCGCCGAGGCCCGTGATGAAGCCGGTCGTGAAGTTCTTGCTCGTTTCCCATTTGACGAGGGAGTCGACGCGCGCGTCATGCGTCGCGTAGCCCTGATCGATCAGGTACTCGGTAGCGAGGTCCTCCGCACTCGACAACGGCGGGAAGCCGCCCAGCCCCTTGTCGAGCAGGAATCCAACCAGCCTGCCGGCGGACTCTTCGGTTTGGGTGCGTCGTGCCATAGGGCCCGATCATGCCTCCGTGAGCCCGTATCGACAACACAGCCGCGCAAACCGCGGATAATGCGCTCGTCGCCTCGTCTGAAAGCGGCCGCAAGCCGGTCATGCCCGCCACGCCAGGGAGCACGTCCTCGATGTACGTCGTAATGATCGCATCCGAATGCGCCCCGGTTGCCAAGGTTGGCGGTCTGGCGGACGTGGTGTTCGGCCTGAGCCGCGAGCTCGAGATCCGTGGTCACGCGGTCGAGATCGTGTTGCCCAGGTACGATTGCATGCGCGAGGACCAGGTCTGGGAGTTGCACGTCGTCGAGCACGACCTCTGGGTGACGTGGGACGGCGACGCGATCCCCTGCACGGTCTGGTTCGGCTTCGCGCATGGCCGCAAGTGCTACTTCATCGAACCACGCTCGGCGCAGGGCTTTTTCGACCGTGGCACATATTACGGCTTCCCCGACGACGCCGAGCGCTTCGCGTTTTTCAGCAAGGCGGCACTCGAGTTCCTGCTGAAATCCGGCAAGCGTCCTGACGTGATCCACACGCATGACTGGCAGACGGGGCTTGTGTCCGTGCTGCTCTACGAGATCTACGCGGCGGCCGGGCTGGCCGATCAGCGCGTGTGCCACACCATCCACAATTTCCGGCACCAGGGCGTGACAGGCCCCGGGATCCTGCGCGCAACGGGCCTGGACAGGCCGGACTACTTCGGCGGTCCGGACAAGATGGGCGATCCCTACGATCGACACTCGATCAATGTGATGCGGGGCGCGATCCTTTACTCCAACTTCGTCACCACCGTTTCGCCGCACCACGCGTGGGAGGCGCGACACACCGACCTCGGCTTCGGGCTCGGACATGCGCTGCACCTGCACCAGGACAAGTTCGTAGGCATCCTGAACGGCCTGGACTACGAGATGTGGAACCCGGAGACAGATCCCCACATCCCGCAGCATTTCAATGCGCCGACGGTCACGAACAAGACCGGCAACACCAATGCCCTGCGCCGACGCATGCTGCTGCGCGAGGGCCATCGGCCGATCATCGGCTATGTGGGTCGGCTCGACACCCAGAAGGGCCTGCACCTGATCCGCCACGCACTCTTCCATGCGCTCGAGCGCGATGCGCAGTTCGTCCTGCTCGGATCGGGGTCCGAGCAAGGAATAAATGAGGATTTCTGGCACCTCAAGCTCAAGCTGAACGAGCATCCGGACGTCCATCTCGAGATCGGCTATGACGAGGAACTCGCGCACCTGATCTACGCGGGCGCCGACCTGTTGATCATGCCGAGCCTCTACGAGCCCTGCGGACTCTCGCAGATGATCGCGCTGCGCTATGGCACCGTGCCGGTCGTTCGGGCCGTCGGCGGCCTCAAGGACACCGTGTTCGACTGGGACTATTCTGAGTTGCCGCGGCGGCTGCGCAACGGCTTCGTCTTCGAGCATCCCGACCCGCCGGGCCTCGACTCGGCGCTGGACCGCGCGCTTGGCCTCTGGCGGAGCGAGCCCGCGCTCTTCCGGGAACTGGTGCTGCAGGGGATGGCCTGCGACTACTCCTGGAACCATTCGGGGCAGCGCTACCTCGACGTATACGAATTCATCAGGCACAAGTAGCGCGCGATGTCCTCCCTGCCTGAGTACCTGGACGGCCTGCCGAACCTGAGCGGCTCGGAAGACCTCGTCGAGCGCGCCATTGCCGAGGCGGCAGGCAGGAATGTATTCCTCGATGGCAGCCGCATCCCTTTCGCCCGGATCCGCAGCGCCTGCGCCATCGCGTTGCACATGCACCAACCGCTCACCCCGACCGGTGGACACGACCTGCACACTGCGGCGTTGATCGGCAATCTCCAGACAATGGCCGAGCATCCGGGCATCGGCGACAACCACAATGCGCCTGCTTTCCGGCGGTGTTACGCTCGCATGGGCGAGTTCGTACCTGCGTTGCTGCGCGAGGGGCTGGAGCCGCGGGTCATGCTCGAATACTCCGGCACGCTGCTGCACGGACTGCGCGTCATGGGCGCGGACGACGTGATCGACAGCCTGAAGCGGATCACCTGCTCGTCCGACTGCCGGCACGCCGTCGAATGGCTCGGGTCGCCCTGGGGACACGCGGTCGCACCGTCGACGCCGGTGCAGGACTTCCGACTCCATGTGCGCGCATGGCAACACCACTTCGCCGCGATCTTCGGGCTCGATGCACTGACGCGCGTGCGCGGCTTCTCGCCCTCCGAGATGGCGCTGCCGAACCATCCCGAGGTGGCGTATGAATTCGTGCGCACCTTGCTCGAATGCGGCTATCGCTGGGTGCTCGTACAGGAGCACACGGTGGAGGAGCCCGAGACGTGCGCACCGCCGCGCCGACCGCACCTGCCGCATCGTCTGGTCTGCCGAAACGCCGCCGGCGACACGGTGAGCATCGTCGCGATCGTGAAGACGCAGGGTTCCGATACGAAGCTCGTCGCCCAGATGCAGCCCTGGTACGAGGCAAAGGGCCTGGACCTCACCGACCTCGCTGGACTCAGGGTGCCGCCGCTCGTCACGCAGATCGCGGACGGCGAGAACGGTGGTGTGATGATGAACGAGTTTCCATCGAAGTACTTCGATGTCGTGCGCGAGGCCTCGGGCAGCGACGTACCGCTGATGAATGCGACGGAGTACCTCGAGCACCTATTCGCGCGAGGCATTCGCGAGTCCGACCTGGCCGAGATTCAGCCCATGTTCCATGGCCGCATCTGGGCGCGGATGCAGCCGGGCGACGGGGTCGAGCGGCTGGAACGCGTCGTCGAGGAACTGAGGCGCGAGGACGGTCGCTTCCACATGGAAGGCGGCAGCTGGACCAACAGCCTGACCTGGGTGAAGGGCTACGAGAACGTACTGGGGCCAATGGAAGAGGCGAGCGCCCTCTTCCATGACAAGGTCGCCAGCCGGCAGCTCCCGGCGGGCGAGCACCGCTATCGCAACGCGCTGCTTCACCTGCTGGCGTCGCAGACGAGCTGCTACCGGTACTGGGGCCAGGGTCAATGGACCGATTACGGTCGCGAGATCTGCCGCCGGACACGCGCTATCCTCATGTCTGACTACTGAGGAGACCCTGATGATTCAACGCAAGCACATCGGTCCGCGCATGTCGCAGGCCGTCATGCACGGCAGCATCGTCTACCTTGCGGGCCAGGTCGCCGACGACCCGTCCCAGGACGTCGCGGGCCAGACCCGCCAGGTCCTCGCAGCGATTGACCGCCTGCTCGGCGAGGCCGGCACGGACAAGTCGCGGATTCTTTCCGCGACCATTTACCTGGCCGACATGGGCACGTTCGCGCAGATGAACACGGTCTGGGATACCTGGGTGACCCAGGGCCATACGCCCGCCCGTGCCACCGTCGAGGCAAAGCTCGCCGCAGATGCCTACAAGGTTGAAATCCAGGTCATTGCCGCACAGCGATGAGAGTCCGTGACTTCGCGTTGCGTCGCTGCAACGTGCCGGACTAGTGTCCGCCCTGCACGATCAGCCCTTCCGCCCGCAGCGCCTCGGCGAGCAATTCCTCGATCTCGGCGGCCTGCGAACGCGGCAGGCGCTGCAGATGCAGCACCGGTCCCGTGAGCACCTCGAGTCCGCGCTTTAGCACGCTGCCTGCCGCGCGAATGCCCGACTTGTGCTGATCGAACCGCGCCGCCGGTGTGTACTGCGTCGCGCCGACGTACACGCCGTAGGGCCCGTGCGCGCTGTCCTCGTAGTCGAGCAGCACCAGGTAAAGGTTGGACTTGCCTCGTCCGGAGCGCACGAACCGCCCTGCCACCGCATAGATCAGCGGCAGGCACTCCACGTAGCGCATCGGCAGCCAGTCCGGCACGGATTCGGATGCCGCGCGCCACAGCAGACCCAGCATCCGCTCGATGTTCATCGGTGGCTCGTTCCGCATCCACAACTCGTGCACGGCGTGTGCCCCCGTCGGGCCGTCCCGTTCCTCGAGCGCGGTCGATAGGCGCGCGAGCAGCTCGTCGCGGCCCATTGCCCGCAGCGGCCGGTCGCCTGGCAACGGCACAGGTTGCCGCCGCGCTCGCGGCGCCGCCCTCATGTCTTTCCTCTCGCTGGCCAACGGACGCTCGCCCCATACTGGACCGACCTGCCACACTATCGTAACGGGTTACATGAATCCGCTCACCTGCCTCCACACGTGACTTCAACACTGCCCCTCGCCGCCCGCGTCATCTCCGAAGGCTTTCTGCCTGCCCGATCCGGCGAAGGCTTTCTGCCGGCCCGATCCGGCCTGCTGCAGGGTCCGGCCGAGCCGGTCTCGGGACCCATACCGCCCGACCGCGTTCGCGGCATGCTGCTTGGGCTCGCGATCGGCGACGCACTTGGCAACACGAGCGAGGGCCTGACGGCAGTCGACCGCACTGAATGCCACGGCGAGATTCAGGACTACCTTTCGAACCGGCACGCAGGTGGGCGACGCGTCGGACTCCCATCGGACGACAGTCAGCTCGCCTTCTGGACGCTCGAGAGCCTGCTCGAGCGCGGGTGCCTCGATCCGGACGACCTCTCGGCCCGCTTCGCGTCGAGACGGATCTTCGGTGTCGGCGAGTCCGTATCGACGTTCCTGCGGAATCGCGCACAGGGCGTGACGCCGTGGTATCGCTGTGGCGCGGAAAGCGCGGGCAACGGCGCCTTGATGCGCATCGCGCCCGTCGTGCTGCTGCATCCGATGGACCCCAGTGCGGCGCTCTGGCTGGACACCGCGCTGGCTTCGATCGTGACGCACCGTGATGCGTGCTCAGTCGCCTCGTGCGTCGCGTTCGTCGACCTGCTCGCGCGGCTGCTGCGGCTTCGGTCGCCGCCCCGCAAGGACTGGATCGTCACCACGTTCCTCGCAACCGTGCGCCAGGTCTGCTCGGACCAGCGGTACCGCGCCCGTGGCGGGCGATTCGCGGACTGGGAAGGCTACTTCCCGGACTATCTCGAACTCGTGCTGGGCGAAGCCCATCTGCTCGAAACCGTGCCGAGCGTGCTCTGGATTCTCGAGAGGCACGCGGACGACCCGGAGGAAGCGATTGTCCGCGCCGTCAATGACACCAACGACAACGACACGATCGCCGCCATCGTCGGCGCTGCGGTAGGGGCGCTGCACGGTGGGAACGCGTTGCCCAGGCGCTGGGAGATGGGACTGCTGGGACGGACGACTGCGGACGACAGCGGCCGCGTGTTCCGCCTTGTCGAGTCGGCAATCCGGCAGGAGTGGCTGACGGAGTGAACTTCGCACTCGACGAGGCTGCAGCCTTCCGCGGGCGTGGCCGCTGGGCTAGACTCGACGCCGACTCCGCTCGATGTCACGGTCGGGAGACCGAATGAACGCACTCCGAATCGTACTGGCCGGCATGGCCCTCCTCGCCTCGGCTGTTGCCCCGGCCGAGACTCCGGCCCCGGGCACCACGACCACTCCGGCTGCGGAAACGGGTACACCGACGAATGCTGGCCCGGCCAGGGACCTCAGCTACACGGATGACTACCGCATCTCGGTCAATCACGATGCCGACTCGGACGGCGAAGTCGTTTTTCGAGTGACGCCGAAGGGCGGTGCGCCGATGGAAGTCATGGTCATTATCAGCAAGGGCACGAGCGAGAACGGGGTGGCCCGCGCCATCAAGAAGGCCTTCGTGGATCAACTTGGCACAAAGAACCAGAATATCGAGATGGAGGACGGCGAGAACGTGATCATCGAGCGCAGCCTGGGCGCCAAGGACATCTCGCTGCTGCTCGTCAGCTCGACCGTGAAGGGCCTCTCGGTGAAGGTGCACCGCGACTGAGCGGCTCGCTCGCCGCTACTTCGTCGACGGCTTGCATTCGACCTCCACGTCGACCGACGACCACTTTCGTTTGGCACGAAAGACGCTCTGCTCGGTCTTGCCGGCGTCGACGTAGGTGGTCTTGCGGTACAGCGGTTGCGGAGCCGCATCGTACTTAAGATCACACCGGACCTTGTGGCTGGTGTCGTTGGTCAGCTTGACGACCAGCACGCCGCTCGACGCAACCGGCTCGATCTTGATGTCGAGATCGTTCAGCGTCGGTTTGATGTTCACCGAGTAGGTCTGGGCAAGAACCTGCATCGCGAACGTCGAAAGCGCCAGTAAGGCGCATGCGCGAAGCACTCTTCGCGGCCCCGGGAGTTGATCATTCATCATGGCCCTCGACTGTAGGTCAACCACTGAGTTGCACGCGAAGCCCGGCCTACGCCTTGCCCTTCATCAGCGCCATGGCGGTCCCGATGAGCGCCGACACCTCGGTCATGTTGCCCGGAACGATCATCGTGTTGTTCTTCTGGGCGAGCTGCGCGTAAGCCTCCACGGCCTTCTCGGCCACCTTCAACTGCACCGCCTGCTCTCCGCCTGGTGACCGGATGGCCTCCGCGATCTTGCGGATCGCACCCGCCGTTGCTTCCGCGACGGTGGTGATCGCCGCCGCCTCGCCCTGCGCCTTGTTGATGTCGGCCTGGCGCTCTCCCTCCGAGCGCGCAATGGACGCCTCGCGCTCGCCGGTCGCGATGTTGATCTGCTCCTGCTTGCGGCCTTCGGATGCCGCGATCAGCGCGCGCTTCTCGCGCTCCGCGGTGATCTGCGCCTGCATGGAGCGCAGGATCTCGTTCGGCGGCGTCAGGTCCTTGATCTCGTATCGCAGCACCTTGACGCCCCAGTTGGCCGCCGCCTCGTCGAGCGCACTCACCACCGAAGCATTGATGGCGTCGCGCTCCTCGAACGTCTTGTCGAGCTCCATCTTGCCGATTACCGAGCGCAGCAGCGTCTGCGCCAGCTGCGTGATCGCCAGCACGTAGTTGCTCGAGCCGTAACTCGCGCGCATCGGGTCCGTGACCTGGAAATAGATGATTCCATCCACCTGCAATTGCGTGTTGTCCTTGGTGATGCACACCTGGCTCGGAACGTCGAGCGGCACCTCCTTCAGCGAGTGCTTGTAGGCCACTCGCTCGACGAACGGCACCAGGAACTTCAGTCCCGGTGTCAGCGTCCGGTCGTACTTGCCGAGCCGTTCGACGACCCACGCATTCTGCTGAGGCACGATCTTGAACGTCAGGACGATGAAGAATATTGCGATCAGCGCCAGAACCAGTGCGATTTCCATGCAAGCGGCTCCTTGAAATGTTGACTAGTTTCGCGCGGGCAGGTCGAGCGGCGACAGCACGAGCCAGTTGCCTTCCACGGCCACCACTTCGTGCTGACCGCTCATCGGCGTGGCGCCCGGAGCGAGCCGTGCCGGCCAGCCGGCGCCACGATAGGTGACGCGTGTCGTACCGTCCGCCGCCCACGCGTCCACCAGGACGTGCGCCCCGATGTCGAGATTCACGTCGCGGTTCGAACTGGCGGGCGCCGATCGCGGATTCCGGTACCGTCGCCAGTGCCACACGGCAGTCGCGCCGCCGCCAACGATCGCGGCGGTGGTGACCTGCGCGGATAGCGGCAGACCGAGGTGCGCGGCCACGGCTCCTGCCGCAAGCCCAAGTGCCACCATCAGCAGATAGAAGGTTCCGATTGCGAGTTCCACCGCGACCAGGAGGCCGGCGAGTACCCACCAGATCGTTGCTGCAGACAGGCCCATTTCGCTTCCCCTTTCGGCATTGCAGGCGCGCGCAGATGCTAGCCGAGATTCCGGTCGAACCAGCGATAGCCGGCATACATCCCGGCTCCGCCGGCGATGGCGCCCAGGACGACGGCCGCCCCCAGAGCGACCTTGGCGCCCAGCCACCACCCCGCGGACCCGCCGAGGAACGCCGCAAGCCAGCCTATCACTGCACGCATGGCCATTTCCTCCTTTGCAACGGCGGGACTAGCGTCCTCTCACCGCTCCACCTCGAGCGTCAGCGCCGAGGGTCGCAGCGGCTGGTTGGCGCCGCCCATGGCGAGGGCCCGCGACAAACGGCGCCCGAACAGCATCACCAGCACGCCGCCGGTCGCCGCGATCGCCGCGTGCATGGCCCAGAAGTCGATCGGACGCATCTTCTCGTAGAAACCACCCACCCAGCCGATCAGGATGTTGGACACGAACAGGCTCATGAAAGCCACGCCCATCATCGTGGCGTTCACCTTCGCTGGAGCCGCGCGCGAAACGAGCGCGAGCAACGTCGGCCAGTAGTAGAGGAAAGCGATGCCTTGCACGGCACAGGAGAGGAAAGGCCAGAACGGGTGCACAGGCGCTCCGCGCGCGCCGGCGATTGCCGCGACGAGCACCAGGTTCGCCACCGCGCACAGCCATGCTCCGGTGCCGATCTTGCCGAGATCACCCGGTTCACCGTTCCGGGCCGCCTGCAGCCGCCAGATCCAGAAGAGCAGCGGCACGGCCAGGATGCTGAACAGCGGGTCGACCGACTGGTACCACGGTACCGGAACGGCGTGCCCCGCTACCTCGAGGGCCACGTGCTGCTGTATCCACACCGGCAAGACGTTCGCGAGCTGGTAGTAGCCGACCGATTGAAAGATCGTGATGGCCATGACGGCGACGAGCGCGGCGAGCACGCGCCAGTCCGCGGGCGTCAAGTTGGCCTGTTCGCCAGCGCGACGCTCCACCCTCGCCGGCAGGTGCCTGTAGCCGTGGAGGTATGTCGCCAGCCCGGCGAGCATGAAAACTGCCGCGATGCCGAAGCCGACATGCCAGCCGTAGACCTGCGCGAGCAGCCCGCAGACCAGCGGGCCGAACACAGCACCGAAATTGATGCCCATGCTGAAGATGGCAAAGCCGCGGGTCCGGCGAGCCTCGTCGTCACGCGGGTACAGCGCCCCGACCTGCGCCGAGATGTTGCCCTTGATGAAGCCGGACCCGGCCACGAGCAGCAGCAGCGCCAGCAGGAACGACCGGTCGAAGGCCATGGCGATGTGGCCGGCAGTCATGAAGAGCGCACCAATGACCACCGCATTGCGCTGGCCTATCCAGCGATCGGCGATCTGGCCTCCAAGGAGCGGCGTGAAGTACACGAAGCCCGCATACAAGCCAAAGATCTGCGACGCGAGCGCCTGCGTCGACAACGGCCCGAATACTGATTCGACCGTCGCTCGGAACGTGGCGAATCCGGCAATGTTCTCGACGTGCCCGGGCAACAGCAGCTGGTTGACCATGTACAGCACCACGAGCGCCGACATGCCGTAGTACGAGAACCGCTCCCACGCCTCGGTAAAGGCGAGGTAGTACAGACCCTTGGGATGATTCATTCGCGAGCGTCAGCCGAGTTCGAGCACGTGCCGGCCATAGGCTTCGACGTCCGCCCAGTCTGTGTAGTCGATCACCGCGTGGCGATCCGTGGGGCCTTTCGTCATCTTCATGATCATCTGGATCATGATCACGTCGTACCACGGCCACGCCGGGTAGTTCACCTTGCCGGCGACGACCTTGAGATCTCTAGGCTTCCAGGGCGAGAGCTGGAGGAACTTCTGCATGTAGCGGTTGCCCTCGACTGTCGCCTTTGCGGGCGTGCGCGCGACCACCGACAGGTTGAAGAAGCTGTTCGGTTTCGCGTCGAGCTCGGCGTGGTGGCGCCGGACGAAGTCCATGAATGCCTTGTCGTAGTTGCCATAGATGACCGGCGCGCCGAGCACGACCACGTCGTAGCGGCCCCAGTCCACGCCCTCGTGGATTGCCTCCGTGACTTCCATCATGTCCGCGCTGCCGCCCGCAGCGTCGATGGATTCGCAGATGCGCCGAGCCACACGTGCAGTGTGCCCGCGCAGGCTGCTGTACAGCACCAGTACCCTTTTCACTCGCACGCCTCCTGCAGGCAGCCAACCGGGAGTGTGGCCGGCACCGGCGCCACTATAGCGTCCCCGCCGGTCATGCCGGCAGCGGATATCAGTACTCGTCCTTGCCGGTCAGTTCTTTCTCGATCCGGTCGGCCGAAAGTGTCACGACTTCGATCACTTCCGCAAGCGTCGACGCGTCGGCCGCCGCATTGACCGGGGCCGAGAACACGATGAGGTACTCGTCCTTGCCCTGGTTCACCTGCCAGGCACCAAGGATCATCCGGGCATTCTCTTTCAGCAGTTTCGTCGCCATGTCTGCGGGCACTTCGCCCTTCGACCGGTACACGACCGACCAGACATCACGGATTTCGAGTTGGTCCAGCTTCCTGGTACCCGACGCGACCCAGACGAGCTGGCTGCGGCCCTCGTCCAGGTCGTACTTGAGCCGGAAGTCGCCGCCGTCCATCGCATAGGCGAGTTTCGACTCCTTGAGCGCCGCTTCGACCCGCGCATCAATGGGCGTGGCAGCCGGGGCGGCCTGGGCGCCTGCCAGGCGCGGCGCGATGGCCAGAATGCACGCGGCCAGTGCCAGCCGGAATCGACCGTTCATCGGCCGGTCCCGGCCAAGCCCAGCGATTTCTCGCCGCGCTGCATCGGGTCCGGCAGCTCCGCGCCGTCGGCCGCGAACTGCAGCGACACCGAGTTGATGCAGTAGCGCTGCCCGGTCGGCGGAGGCCCGTCGGGGAACACGTGCCCCTGGTGGCTGTCACAGCGCGCGCAGCAGATCTCGACACGCTCCATGCCGTGGCTGCGGTCGCGAATGAACTTGAGGTGCGCCTCGTCGAAGGGCGTCGTGAAGCTCGGCCAGCCCGTGCCGCTGTCGAACTTCGCGGTCGCACGGAAGAGCGGCAGGCCACACAGCCGGCAGCAATAGGTTCCCGCCTCCTTCTGGTCGACGAATGCGCCGCAGAATGGCGCCTCGGTGCCATGGCGCAGCAGGACGTTGCGCTCCTCGGTGCCGAGCGTGGCCTCCAACCGCCTGCGCACATCGCCAGGGGGCGGCGAAAGGTCGAACGCGCTGGGCGAGACATGCTTCGGCGCAGGTCTACGGCTCATCGCGTCCTTGATCTTTGCGACCTTCGGCGCCGCTGCGGCACGGATGTATGGCTGGTCGGGGTTACGTGCCGCGTAGTCGTGGTGGTAGGCCTCGGCCTCGTAGAAGGCCTCGAGCGGCTCGAGCGTGGTCACGACCGGCGCATCGAACAGGCCGGCCGCGTCGATCTGGCGGATGTAGGCCTCCGCGATCCGGCGCTGCGCCTCGTTGCCGTAGAAAACAGCCGAGCGGTACTGGCGCCCGACGTCGCCGCCCTGCCGGTCGAGCTGGGTGGGATCGTGAGCGATCGAGAAGAATGTCTTCAGGATTTCGCCGAGCCGCACGCGGGCCGGATCGAAGGTCACCTGGATGACCTCGGCGTGATTCGTGTCGCCCGAGCAGACGGCCCGGTAATTGGCCGTCTCGGCCGACCCGCCCACGTAACCGGGCCGCACGTCAGTCACGCCGTCGATCTGGCGGTACACCGCTTCGGTGCACCAGAAACAGCCACCGCCGAGCACGATGCTGGTGCCCGCGTCGCGCTCGGCACTCGAATCCATCTGCGGCTCCGGAAACGACCAGGGATCGATTTTCAGCGACACACGGGACTCCTTCGAACGTAAGGGTATTGCACGGTGGCCTGGCCAGTTGACCGTCCGCAGACGGCAGATGTTACGCCCCCGGGGAGTTCCAGCCACCTGGTCCGGCGGAACCCGCAAGCGATGGCCACCCGCCGCGGTTTGGTATTGAATGCGTGTTCGCCAATTCCGGGAGTTCGGATCATGAAGACTCGCGCCGCCATTGCCCACGCTGCCGGCAAGCTGCTTGAGATCGTTACCGTGGACCTCGAAGGGCCCCGGGCGGGAGAAGTACTGATCGAGATCAAGGCGTCGGGCGTATGCCACACCGACGAGTTCACGCGCTCTGGTGCCGATCCGGAGGGTCTTTTTCCGGTGATCTTCGGGCACGAGGGCGCCGGCATTGTCGTGGACGTCGGCCCGGGCGTGACCAGCGTCCGCAAGGGTGACCACGTGATCCCGCTCTACACGCCGGAATGCCGCCAGTGCAAGTCCTGCCTCTCGCGCAAGACAAACCTCTGCACCGCGATCCGCGCCACGCAGGGCCAGGGCTTGATGCCGGACGGCACGAGCCGCTTCTCGATCGACGGTGAGAAGATTCACCACTACATGGGCTGCTCGACGTTCTCGAACTTCACGGTACTCCCGGAAATCGCAGTGGCGAAGATCCGCCAGGACGCGCCGTTCGAGAAGGTCTGCTACATCGGCTGTGGCGTCACGACCGGCATCGGCGCAGTGATCAACACCGCCGGAGTCGAGCCGGGCGCGAACGTCGTCGTTTTCGGACTCGGCGGAATTGGCCTCAACGTCATCCAGGGCGCAAGGCTCGTTGGCGCGAACAGGATCATAGGCGTCGACGTGAACCCGCAGCGCCGGGCCCTGGCCGAGCGCTTCGGCATGACCCACTTCGTAAACCCAAGGGAAGTCGAGGGTGACCTGGTCCCGTATCTGGTCGCGCTGACCGACGGCGGCGCCGACTACAGCTTCGAGTGCGTCGGCAACGTGGACCTGATGCGCCAGGCGCTCGAGTGCTGCCATCGCGGCTGGGGCGTCTCGGTGATCATCGGCGTCGCAGGCGCCGGCCAGGAAATCAGGACCCGTCCGTTCCAGCTGGTCACCGGTCGCGTCTGGAAAGGCACGGCGTTCGGAGGCGCGCGCGGCCGTACCGACGTGCCGCGCATCGTCGACTGGTACATGGACGGCAGGATCGCAATCGACCCGCTGATCACGCACGTCCTGCCGCTCGAACGCATCAACGACGCGTTCGACCTGATGCACTCCGGCGAATCGATCCGCAGCGTCGTGACGTTCGCGTGACGGCGCTCGAGACGCTCGCCGAGCACCGCTGCTTCGGCGGCGTGCAGGGCTACTACAGGCACGAGTCGCGCGAGTGCGGCTCGCCGATGCGTTTCTCGGTGTACCGGCCTCCCGCGGCCGAGTCAGGCTCCGTTCCAGTGCTCTACTACCTCGCTGGACTCACGTGCAACGAAGAGACGTTCGCGATCAAGTCCGGCGCGCAGCGCGTAGCTGCGGAACTGGGGCTGATGCTCGTGGCTCCGGACACCAGCCCGCGCATCCCCCGACTTTCCGGCGACGATTCTGCCTGGGATTTTGGCCTCGGGGCCGGCTTCTACGTCGACGCTACGCGCGAACCCTGGTCGCGTCACTACCGCATGTACTCCTACGTGACGCGCGAGCTGCCGATGATCGTGGCCGCCAGCTTTCCGGCAAGGGCGGGCGCCCGGGGTATCTTCGGTCACTCGATGGGCGGCCACGGAGCGCTGGTCTGCGCCTTGCGAAATCCAGGCAGCTACCAGTCCTTGTCGGCGTTCGCGCCAGTCGCCGCGCCGTCGCGTTGCCCGTGGGGCACGAAGGCGTTCAGCGGTTACCTGGGCGACGATCGCAGTGCATGGGCGGAGTATGACGCCACCGAGCTGGTGTCGCGTCGCGCGTTTCCCGGGAGGATCCTCATCGACCAGGGATTGTCGGACACGTTCCTGCATGAGCAATTGCTGCCGGAGGCTTTTGAGAATGCCGCGCGCGAGGCCGGGCAGGATATCGAGTTGCGCCGTCACTCGGGCTATGACCACGGGTACTACTTCATCGCGAGCTTCATCGAGGAGCACCTGCGTCACCACGCGGCCGCACTCGAGGCTGCCTGACCGGCGGAAGGCCGTCGCGACGCCGCGCCCGCCCGGCTACTGGACGATCTGGTTCAGGTCGCCCTTGCGATAGCGCTCCGCCATGGCCTCCAGCGTGAGCGGCTTGATCTTCGACGCCTGGCCGGCACAGCCGAATGCCACGTAGCGGGCCTTGCAGATTTCTTTCGCGGCTTTCTGGGCGTCGGCCAGGAACTTGCGTGGATCGAACTCAGATGGCTTCTCCGCCATGTGGCGGCGCATCGCGCCGGTCATCGCGAGGCGGATGTCCGTGTCGATGTTCACCTTGCGGACACCGTGCCGGATTCCCTCCACGATTTCCTCGACCGGGACGCCGTAGGTCTCCTTCATCTGGCCGCCGTACTTGCGGATGATCTCGAGCCATTCCTGCGGAACGCTGCTGGACCCGTGCATCACGAGGTGTGTGTTGGGAATGCGCGCGTGGATCTCCTTGATGCGCTGGATGGCGAGGATGTCGCCGGTGGGCTTGCGGGTGAACTTGTACGCGCCGTGCGAGGTGCCGATCGCGATCGCAAGCGCATCGCACTGGGTCTTCTTGACGAAATCGGCCGCCTGGTCGGGGTCCGTGAGCAGTTGCTCGCGGGTCATCGTGCCTTCGGCGCCGTGGCCGTCTTCCTTGTCGCCGCGCATCGTCTCGAGCGAGCCCAGAACGCCGAGTTCGGCCTCCACGGTCACGCCGATTGCGTGCGAAAAGTCGACGACCCTGCGCGAAGTCTCGACGTTGTACTCATAGGACGAGGGCGACTTGCCATCCTCCAGCAGCGATCCGTCCATCATCACGCTCGAGAAACCGGAACGGATGGCGCTCATGCACACGGCCGGCGACTGGCCGTGATCCTGGTGCATCACGACGGGAACCTGTGGATAGGCTTCGATTGCTGCCTGTATCAGGTGGCGCAGGAAGGCCTCGCCCGCATACTTTCGCGCACCAGCGGAGCCCTGCATGATGACCGGGCTGTCGGTCTCNANGGCCGCCTCCATGATGGCGCGCACCTGCTCGAGGTTGTTGACATTGAAGGCCGGCAGTCCGTAGTCGAACTCCGCGGCGTGATCGAGGAGCTGGCGCATCGATACGAGTGGCATGATCGGTCTCCTTCCGGTTACCGCGTCAGCCTATCGCGACCCGCCCCGGCGCCCCAGCGTGGACTTCCGAAAGGGACTGGCCGCGGCCGCAGGATTCGAAGGTCACGCGATCGACACGATGGAGGCCACGCCCCCGCGGAACTCGACCTCATCACCTCGCCGATGATCTTGAAGCGGATGCGCTCCCCGGTTCCGGTCTCAAGCTCGACCGTGCTGCCGAATCGCACCGTTTCGGGGCGCGCAACGGGATCCACCACTTCCGACGTCGAACGCCGGCTGCACCAGTAGCGCAGGTCGCGCTCGAGCCGCGCCGTGGTCTCCCGGTCGTCGATGTCGCGGGCCGTCGACAGCGCCGCTTCCAGGCGTCGCAGCGTCGCGTCGATGTGCGCGAGCCCCTCAGGCGTGACGAGGTTTCGGTGCCCGCTGATTGCGAGCTCGGGAAGCTCCTCGCCCGCACCGCCATCCGGTTCCTTGACGAATGCCCGGCTCAACGGCAGGCCCGTTCCGTTCAGGGGGGCGTGGGAACCGGCGCCTGTGGCGCACCGGGCAGCGTCAGTTCGCCCTGGGACTTGAAGCGCAGCGAGTTGAAGCCGGTACCGTGCAGCTTGCCCTCGAGCGAATACCGTACCTTCTCCGGGGGTGCGGTCTTGGCGTCGATGGCGCCGATGACCTGGCGCATCACGTTCAACATCGACACGGTCACCGGCACCGCAATCACGGTCTCCCCGAACCTCGGTACGCTGCCGCTTGCATCGCTGACGCCTGTTGCGAACGTCTTGTCCTGGACCAGGAGCTTGAGGTACGTGCCGTCGTAGTCCACCTGGCCATCGTTCGGATTCTGGACGCGCAACCTGACCAGCATGCGCAGTTCCAGCCCTTCGCCCGTCATCGGCTCGACGCCAGCGACGGTGACCTGCAGTGGATCGCCAGCCGGCATGCCGGCACATCCGAGGACTCCGAGCAGGCCCAGCGCAACGACGACCGAGCCGGCGAAACTGGCCAATGCGACGCGTCCCGTTCCGCTACCTGTGGGCACTGCGCGCACTGCGGGCATCGACGTCGACGTACACGAACATGCCGCAGCGCGGGCAGGTGGTCGTGTCGATCGCCTCGACCTCAAACCACCGACGGCCGCACTCGCAGCGCACGTGCAGGACCCACTGGGCGATGGCGCGACCGATTCGGTGTTCCTCGACCTTGATGCCCTCGGGCATCTTCGTGACGCGCGGGGCTGATCAGCTCGTCAGGCGAACCGCGGTCGTTGATCGACTCAAGGACTGGCCACGTGCCGTCCCCGGCATGTGCCGCGCCCCCCTCCCCCTTGTCATCCCGGCTGTCACGGCTCGACATCTGCGCCCCCGGGCGGCCGGTGCAATGGCCGCGGTGGCCCGATTGTACGCCGTCCTGTTGCTGCTGCTGCAAGGCCATCGGGCGGCAGACCCAGGCTGCGCCCCGTCGGGATGGCAGTCAGGCCTTGCCGGCCAGATGGCCCCGAACGGTGTCGTTGATGAGCCTGAGTTCGCCGAGCGTCGTTTCGATGTGCGCCCGGCGCTGCTCGAGTTCCGCGATCGCCTCGTCCGTCCGCTGCAGCACGTACTTGAGCTGCTGCACCCGGCCTTCGCCTCGCGACCCGTACAGGTCGAGGTAGTGCTTGATCTCGGACAAAGTCGAGCCGATCGCCTTCGCGCGCAGGATCAGTGCCAGGCGTGCCCGGTCGCGCCGTGTGTAGACGCGGGCACCGTTGATGCGACGCGGGCTCAGCAGCCCCTTGTCCTCGTAGAAGCGGATGGCCCGCGTCGAGATACCGAACTCCTCGCCGAGTTCGGTAATGCCGAACAGGTCGCCGGTCGCGTCGTCGTGGTGCGCAGCCAGGACCTCACGCGCAGTGCGGGCCGCCGAATACCGCGACCCGATGGTGGCCTCCCCCGCCACCCGGGTCGTGGCCCGGGCAACCGTGCGCGCCACGGCCACGCCTCAGACGACCCGCTGCAGCTTCATGGCAACGCTCATGTCGCCGGCGACGCTGAACTTGCCGGTCATGAACCCCGTGATCGGGTCCAGCTGGCCGGTCAGCAAAGCCTCGAGGTTCTCGCGCGTGATGGACACGGTGCAGTCGGCTTCGCGATCGGTGTTCGAAACGGAGTTCGGAACCGACTTGCCGTCGATGACGACGACACCATCGGGGCCGCAATCGAACTTGAGAACCGCATCCAGGCCGCTGCTCTCTCCGACCTTGCCGCGCAGCGCCTCTGTGCATTGCTGGAAGTCCATCGCCTTCTCCTCGGTGTTGATGGGGAGCGGCATCTTATCACCGCCGCATACCGTATGCGCCAGCCCCATATCCGTTGGGCTATCTGGTTGACGTTAACGTCAAGTCAGTGCGTAATATGGGCTGCATTCGGCCACCCTTGCCTGGACTGGACATGAGCCATCCCGAGACCGCAACCGCCGACCCGTCAGCGCGCTACCGCAGCGTATTCGCTCCCGGCCTTTTCGCCGGCCAGCTGGTGTGGGTAACCGGCGGAGGGAGCGGCATCGGCCGCTGCGTAGCGCACGAACTCGCCGCGCTCGGCGCGACCGCACGGCGGATGGCGGGTGCTGCGAGACCGCGACATTCGACATCCGGGACGACGATGCGGTCAAGGTGGCGGTCGGGCAGGTCGTCGCGCGGCACGGAACGATCCACGGCCTCGTCAATAATGCCGGCGGCCAGTTTCCTGCGCCTCTCATGGCGATCTCGAAGCGCGGCTTCGACGCCGTCGTGGCCAACAACCTCACGGGCGGATTCCTGATGATGCGCGAAGTGTTCAACCAGAGCATGCAGAAGCACGGCGGCTCGATCGTCAACATGACTGCCGATTTCCGTAACGGCATGCCCGGAATGGGGCACTCGGGCGCCGCCCGCGCCGGCATGAGCAACCTGACGATGACTGCCGCCTTCGAGTGGGCGCACGCCGGCGTGCGGGTCAATGCTGTTTCGCCGGGCTGGGTGGCCTCCTCAGGCATGGACAAGTACGAGGGTGCAGCGCGGGCGATGATCCCGCGGCTGAAGGCCCACGTACCGCTGCGACGCCTCGCCACCGAGTCCGAGGTGAGCGCCGCGATCCTTTTCCTGCTCGGTCCCGGGGCTTCTTTCGTCACGGGAGTCACGCTGCAGATCGACGGAGGCGCATCGCTCGGCAACGCGGTGTTTCCCAGCATCGACCATGACCGCTCGGTCCCGTTCGAAGGATTCCACCGATCGGTGCGCCCCGAGGTGCTGAAATAATGCCGGTCCTGGCCTCCCGGCTCGATACCAAGTGTGCCGCCTTCAGGACAAGCACCGAGCGCATGCAGGCACGCCTCGACGAGGTCCGCTCGCTGGAGGCAAGGGTGGTCACCGAGTCGGAGTCGAAGCGCAGGCGATTCGAGGAGCGTGGGCAGTTGCTGCCGCGCGAACGCGTATCGCGTCTGCTCGACCGCGGCAGCGACTTCCTGGAGTTGAGTGCGCTCGCCGGCCTCGCCATGCACGACGATGACGGCAAGAAGAGCGTGCAGGGCGGCGGCTCGATCGTCGGGATCGGTACCGTATCGGGCAAGCGCGTGGTCGTCTCCGCGAGCGACAGCGCCGTCAAGGGCGGGACCATTGCACCGATGGGCCTGAAGAAGGCATTGCGGGCGCAGGCCATCGCGCTCGAGAACAAGCTGCCGTTGGTCGCGCTGGTCGAATCGGGCGGTGCGAACCTGATGTACCAGGCCGAGATCTTCGTGGACGGCGGCCGCAGCTTCGCCAACCAGGCGCGGATGTCGGCGGCCGGAATTCCGCAGGTCGCGGTCGTGCATGGATCGTCCACGGCCGGTGGCGCCTATCTTCCTGGCCTCTCCGACTACGTCGTGCTGGTCAGGAACCGGTCGAGTATCTATCTGGCCGGCCCGCCGCTGGTGAAGGCCGCCATCGGCGAGGATGCCACGGACGAGGAACTCGGCGGAGCGGAACTGCATGCCACGGTCACGGGCCTCGGCGAATACCTGGCCGACAACGACGCCCACGCGATCGCGATCGCCCGCGAACTCTTCGGGGCGCTGCCGTGGGACGAGGTCCGGCGGGCGCCGACATCACCGCTTCCCGCCTACGACCCCGGGGAACTGATGGGCATCGTGCCGGCCGACGACCGCACGCCCTACGATGTGCGCGAAGTGATCGCGCGCATCGTCGACGCATCCCGGTTCCTGGAGTTCAAGGCCGCGTACTCGACCGACACGATCTGCGGCCATTCGAGCATCGACGGTCATCGCGTCGGCATCATCGGCAACAACGGCCCGATCCAGCCGACCGGCTCGGTCAAGGCGGCGCAGTTCATGCAGCTCTGCGACCAGGCCGGCACGCCGCTGGTGTTTCTGCAGAACACGACCGGCTACATGGTCGGGACCGCGGCGGAGCGCGCCGGCGCGATCAAGCACGGCGCCAAGATGATCCAGGCGGTCGCCAACGCCCGCGTGCCGAAGTTGACCATCGTGCTCGGAGGCTCGTATGGCGCCGGCAACTACGGCATGTGCGGACGCGGCTTCGATCCCCGTTTCATCTTCGCGTGGCCGACGGCACGTACGGCCGTGATGGGCGGCGCGCAGGCCGCGATGGTCATGGAGATGGTGAGTCGCGCCAAGCTGGCGAAATCCGGCGTGGCGCTGACCGAGCAGGCCGAGGCCGGCGTCAAGGCGATGAGCGACCAGTTGAAGCGCAGGCTCGACGCCGAGAGCGACGTGCTCTACGGCACTGCCCGCCTCTGGGACGACGGCGTCATCGATCCCCGTGACACGAGGCGAGTGCTGTCGCTCTGCCTCGCCATCGCGCAGGAAGCATCGGCGCGTCAGCTGCGCCCGAACACTTTCGGCGTTGCGCGCATGTAGCGCCACCCTCCCCACGAGCCCCACACCCTTTTCTTGTCCTGACCCTTCCGGAGCGCCTTCATGCAGTTCACCGACCAGCACCACCAGCTCGGCGACACCGTCACGAAGTTCGTAGCGAACGAAATCAACCCCTACGTCGAGGAGTGGGAAAAAGCCGAGGGATTCCCGGCACACGAGCTCTTCAAGAAGCTCGGCGACCTCGGCCTGCTTGGCGTCAAGTACCC
>PDVJ01000028.1_pt1 | contig 26698 bp, 35 predicted proteins | sample 1369811 | NCBI WGS metagenome assembly PDVJ01 (sample SAMN07795376, study PRJNA414565) | Alkali sediment metagenome, whole genome shotgun sequencing project. | reverse complement strand
AGAGCTGGTTCATCTGCTTTTGGAGCAACGCTTTATTGCAGGTGCAAATATGGTATTATTAATTTATGCAGAGCAGTTTACGGCGCATGCACATATAGAAGCAGGGGTTTATGCGCAGGAGCTATATCTTGCGTGTGAGCATCTGGGTGTCGGGTGCAGCGGAATCGGAGCATTTTATGATGAGGAAGCTTCGCAATGGTCGGACAAGCCGCTGCTGTATGCAGTCGCAATAGGAGGAAAATCATGATAATCGGGATTCCAAAAGAGATCAAGATCGACGAATTTCGTGTCGGTATCACCCCATCAGGAGTGAGAGAACTGTGTAAACACGGACATACCGTATTCGTTGAGGCCAAAGCAGGTTTGGGAAGCGGATTTCAGGACAGTGCCTATGTGGATTCAGGCGCATGTATCATTGAAAGCGCCGATGAAGTATATGCTAGTTCAGAGATGATTATGAAGGTCAAAGAACCTATCGAAATTGAATACGCCTGTTTGCGCGAGGGGCAAATCCTCTTCACCTATCTACACCTTGCGGCGGATAAGCGACTCACCGAAGTGTTGTGTGAAAAAAAGATTACCGCTTTGGCGTATGAGACACTGCGTGTGGGACGACGATTGCCGCTGTTGGAACCGATGAGTGAGATCGCCGGACGTATGGCGACGTTGTTTGGTGCGGTACATCTGGGACGCTACAACGGCGGAAGCGGACGTTTGCTAGGGGGTGCGGTTGGGGTTGAACCTAACCGTGTGGTTGTCCTTGGTGCAGGTGTTGCGGGAAAATCGGCAGCAGATGCGGCAGCAGGTTTGGGGGCGGATGTGGTGATGTTTGACATTAATACTGAACGTTTGACCTATCTGAGGGATGTGATGAGTCCCCGTGTATCGATGCTGTATTCAACACACGATAGTATATTAGATAATATTAAAAATGCAGATCTCGTTATCGGTACAGTTTTATTACCCGGTGCTAAAGCGCCTAAGCTCATAAGCCGTGAGATGCTCTCGACAATGAAAAAAGGGTCCGTCCTCGTCGATGTTTCCATCGATCAGGGGGGATGTTTTGAGACCTCCCATGCGACCACCCATTCTCATCCGACATTTGAGGTGGAGGGTATAGTTCATTATTGTGTCGCCAATATGCCGGGGATGTATCCGCGTACCTCCACGATTGCTCTGACGAATGCAACCTTGCCGTATGCTTTGAAAATCGCTTCGACACCTCTGGAGACCCTTTTAAAAGATGAAATCTATGTAAGCGCACTCAATACATATGAGGGACAGATTACCAATAAAGCTGTAGCCGTTGCTCATGATATGGCATGGAAGGATATTTAATGAATGAAATCGATAAAGCACACGAGATATTAGCGATATACCGCTTTTATAAAATGGATGGGAAGCTTTACCACTACGACGAAGATGACCGTCTTGATGAGCTGTTTGATGCTATCGTCATGGCGATCAATGATTGCGGTATGCTCAAACCGCTTCTCCCCAAAGAGGAGTTTGTCGTCCCGTGTCGCGGATTACTGAACAAAGAGCGTGCATGGTTACAGCGGTTTGAACATCAAGATACCCGCGCGTTTTTCCTCAGTGACATATACGATTTTTTGAAATTATTTACGGGACGTACAAAACTGCGTGTAGGGTGACTACTAATCGCTTTTAGTATGAAATATGCATCTCTTTTTTAAACGTACGAGGAGTCTGTACTATGAGAAGTAGAGAGCATGACATCATGTTTCATGAGATTGATGCCTATTTGAAAAAATACGCGGTTAGCGAAGAAGCACGTTACTGCATCGCGCCGTTAATTGCACTTAAATCCCTAGAGATGAATCATCTGTATCAAGATTTGGGCTTCAAAAGCCGCACGCAGATGGGTGCTTATATGGCTGAACATTTCCCACGTCTTGCAAAAATGAAACCCAAAGATAAACTTTGGAAAAAATTTCTTTATGATTCTATTGGAAAAGTAGCCCCCGCATGTGCTTCGTGTAATGATCAAGAGCATTGCTTTACGTGTTTGATTGCTGAGGCATCGGCGTGAAAACACCCTCTATTACCACGACAGAGCTTTATACCCATCTCAATACACTCATAGTAACCGATATACCCGTCTTTATCCACGGCTCTCCTGGGATTGGAAAATCGTACATCGTTGCCGATGTTGCCAAAAAACATGGGCTGGAGCTTGTGGATGTTCGTCTCTCTCAAATGGATCCCGTTGATTTGCGCGGTGTCCCCGCAATCCGTAATGAGCAGACGGTATGGATGGCCCCCGTTTTCTTCCCAAAAGATCCTGCTTCAAGCGGGATATTGTTCCTCGATGAACTAAACTCCGCACCTCCCTCAGTACAAGCGGCGATCTATCAGCTGGTATTGGATCGTAAGATGGGGGAATATGAACTTCCTAAAGGGTGGCGTATTATCTGTGCAGGGAACCGTATCAGTGACCGTGGTGTCGTCTTTCGTCTCCCCACACCGCTGGCAAACCGTATGGTCCACTTGAGTGTTGAAGCACGGTTTGATGATTTTAAACTCTTTGCCATACGTGAGGGATTGCACTCATTTGTTATAGGATTTTTAGGCTTTCGTCCTGATTTGCTAACCTGCGAACCCGTAAGTGAAGATGACAGCAATCCGGCATTCGCAACCCCTCGAAGTTATCATATGCTCTCCAATATTCTCAAACACACGGATAATACTTCCACAATAGCCCCCATTATCTACGGATTGATCGGGTATGGGGCAGGGATAGAGTTTTTATCGTATGTGAAGGTGTATGAAAAACTTCCCGATGTTGGCGCGATCTACGCAGGAGAGTATCCGCAGATTGAGCGTAGTGAGCCTGCCTTGCTCTATGCACTTGTATCGGCACTGGTGGAGCTGTATCGCGGAAGCGAGGAGCAAACGACCCATCTTTTCGGGTTTGCCCAAAAACTGCCGACTGAATTTGGTGTGATGTTGATCAAAGATGCGATAGTCAAAGACGAAAACATTGCCACATCTCCTGAATTTGACGAATGGATTGGGCGCTATGGCGACTACATCCTTTAATGATCAGCTAGAGAAGATACGGGTACAGTTTCTCTTTGATCACCCTTTTTTAAGTGTTTTAGCCCTCTCCATACCGCACAAAGAGTGGGACAATCGTCATATGCTTTTTGAAACGGACGGTTCAACCATCCGCATCGATGCGAGTAAAGCGGGGGAGGTTGACGATGCCAAACTTAAATACCTTTATGCCCATGTACTGCTGCATATCCTCCTAAAACACCCGTTTCGTATGCGCGGACGCGACAAGGCGACATGGAACCGCAGTTGCGATATCGTCATCGGTCTGTTGCTCAGTGATTTTGAACGGGTAGGCTCTGCGGATGAAGAGGCGATGGTCATCGAGTCATTTCGCGACAAAAGTGTCGAAGAGGTATACCACGCCCTCTATCGTGAGAGTAATGAAGGAGAAGGGCAGCAGAGTGATGATAACCCGACAATGCAGAAGATGGATATTATTGAAAATGAAGGTGATACCAAAGTCGCCGAAGAAGAGATTGATGCACTGATCATCCAAGCGATGGGTGCAGCGCGTAAGCAGGGGAATATTCCCGCATCCTTGCTGGAGATGTTTGATGAGATTACCAAACCCTCGATTGATCTGCACACGCTGTTACACGCCTATATGTCGGAGAGCTTTTTTGACAAAGAGTCTGATTTTTCCCATCCAAACCGCCGTTTTATCCATCAGGAACTCTATCTCCCCGGATACCGTTATGATCGCAACCGTTTGAGCTTATTTATCTTTTTGGATCGATCGATGAGTATTACGGGTGAAGTGTTTGCACGCTTTTTAGGGATTATTGACTCTATTGTTCGCATGAGTCACGATTTTGAGGTGAGCGTACTTCCGTTTGATGAACGGGTCTACAGTGAGGAGAAAAAAAGCTACGACGCGCAAGGCATATTACCTAATATCAGTTTTGCAAAAGGGAATGGCGGTACGCAGTTTGCCCCTGTTTTAGAGTATTTGAACACCCATGCAGGAGAAAAAAATCTCGCCGTTATTTTGAGCGATGGCTATTTTACAGTAGAGAAAGCGCCTGCTATGCAGACACTCTTTTTGCTCAGTGAGAAAAAAAATTTGAAAAGGTTTGAACGTTATGGAGACGTCGTCTGCTTTGACTTATCGTGAGCATATTGAAAATCTCAAAGACGATTTGGATTTTGAAGAGCAGGGGGATGCTATCTACTTGTATCATGAGGATGATGAAGCCCGACTGCTGTGGGCATTTCACCGTCCCAGCGGTTCGCATCCCGTTCAAGTAGCAGATCCCAATACCGATGTAGCAATTATGGCCTTCAATCATTCGAGACTGGGAGCGTATGAACGCTTTACACGTCTTAATCCTGCTGTGATTGCTGATCCCGAGCTACGAAATCATATCCGTAACCGTAGTCGTATGCTTTTTCGGGCATTGGTGGATAATGATTTTACAGAACTGTTGATGACACTTGATTTCGCCCCTGTTTTTCTCGATCAAGCCTGCGATCAGATGATCAACGGCCGTATCTGGAATGAGCATTATGCCTCTGCCTTTCATGCATCACAGTTTTTAGCCCTGTCACATGAGCAGATCAATGACAAGCTTGTAGCGGGAGTGATCCGCCGCCTAAAACCGCTAAAACACCAAACATTTGATGAAGCAAAAGGGCTTTTATCCGAGCTGGCAAGTCAAGTACAAAAGTTGCATTTAGAGATCAAAGCACATTATGTCAAAGAGTTTGAAACATGGATGAAGAGCGAGAAACTTCACCCGCTTCAAGCGATTGTACTGACGAAACAAATTGCCCTATTAAAGGAATCCCATGTCTGAAACAAAACTAAAAGTGATGAAAACCATCTTCAATCTTAGTGATGAATGGGAATACAACATTTACGAATAGGATGACATAGCCGAGTATGCTAAAATGGACAAAGATGAAGTTAGAAATATCATGTCTGAACTCTATGATGAGGGATATTTGGGGGAGTGCATGAGTGCCGGGGATGATGGGTACGATACTTTTTACCTCAACCGTCGCGGACGTGCAGTCATCGGGATAGAGTAATGATGAAACTGGTAGTATTTTATGAAAAACCCTTTTGTGCCGCCAATGCCAAGCAAAAAGCGATCTTACGTAAAAGCGGTTGTACGCTGATCGAACGTAATTTACTCGAACACGGATTGGATGCCGATGCTCTTCGCTCTTTTATGGGTAAAAAAGCTGTAGCAGAGTGGTTTAATCCTGCCGCACCTGCCATTAAAAATGGTCTTATTTCTCCTGAGAGCTTGGAGGAATCAGCAGCGCTGGAGTTATTGATGGGTGATCCTATCCTAATCCGCCGACCTTTGATGATAATTGGGATTGAAAAACTGTGCGGATTTGATGCCGATAAAGTCTCTGAAGTGCTGGATCGTTACGTCGAACCGATGCCAAAGATCAATTGTATGGAAAAAGGGTGTTTGGAGCAACATCAGAAACAAATCATCTAATAAACTGCTAATTGCTTAAAAATTAATCAACTTTATTTATTTCACTTCTATAAATTCCTCTATAATTATCCCATGTAGAAAAAGCGGGGAGAAACTTTCTCCCAATATTGTTTAAAAAGGACGCTAGGGTTCCGGCAGAAATGCGCTGGTCCGAGAGCATCCGGCCTCGTTAAGCGGCTACACGGAGGGACAAAAGCCCGGGAGAGAGATTTGTCTCCCCGTTTTTTCTCGACAAACCGCTCAGGAGGATTACCATGACACATTCATTCACTCAGTGCACATCAGCTGCAGGCTCATCCAAGTTATCGTCACCAAAATTGTCTACACGCTTTTCGTTGGCTATTTTAGCCCTTGCCGTTGCGTCAACCACTATGTTCGCCGCACCTAAAACCAATTTTAAAGTTGCATGGACGATTTATGCCGGATGGATGCCATGGGATTACGCCGCTAGAAAAGGGATCGTAAAAAAATGGGGTGATAAATACGGTATCAAAATCGATGTGGTTCAGATGAACGACTATGTTGAGTCGATCAATCAATATACGGCAGGATCGTTTGACGGATGCGCTATGACCAACATGGATGCCTTGACGATTCCTGCTGCAGGCGGAATTGATTCAACCGCTCTTATTATCGGAGATTATTCCAATGGAAATGACGGGATTGTTTCTAAGAGCGCTAAAAGTATGAAAGAGCTTAAAGGCCAAAAAGTAAATCTAGTCGAGTATTCGGTATCGCATTATTTATTGGAGCGTGGATTAGCATCTGCAGGTTTGAGAGCCAAAGATGTTAAAACGGTCAATACCTCCGATGCAGATATCGTTTCGGCATTTAATTCACCATCCATGAAAAACGTGGTGACATGGAATCCTCAGCTTAATGAAGTGAAAAAAGTTCCTAAAGCAGCATTGTTGTTTGACTCCAGCAAGATTCCAGGTGAGATCATCGATATGATGGTAGTCAATAGCCAAACACTCAAAGATAATCCAAAACTCGGCAAAGCGCTTACGGGTGCATGGTTCGAGATCATGGGAATTATGTCTAAAAACGATGCTAAGGGTATTGAAGCACGCACGATGATGGCAAAAGCATCGGGTACATCGCTCAAAGAGTATCAGTCACAGCTTGCAACAACCAAGATGTTTTACACCGCTGCTGAAGCCCAAAAGTTTACGGAAGATGCAAAACTCATCACTACGATGGGAGAAGTGAGCAAGTTTTCATATGTCCATGGATTGCTAGGGAACAAAGCGAAAAATGCGAACTTTATCGGGATGACATTTCCGGCTAATAAAGTGCTTGGAAATCCAAAAAATATGAAGCTTCGATTTAATTCAGAGTATATGAAACAAGCGGCTGAAGGGAAACTGTAAACCATGCGTCTGATCAATCTGGACGCCGGACGGTATTCATCCCTTTTAAAAATCCTGCCGTTTGTGATCCTTGGATTGATCTATTGGATTGCTGCGGACGCACGTCATGCTCTTAATCCGGAAGATAAGCTTCTTCCGACGTTTGAAGCCATTGGAGATGCCATCAAGATTATGGTGATGGAACCCGATGAGTTAACGGGGGAAGCGATCTTGTATACCGATACGGTTGCCAGTTTGTCTCGGATTGCACAAGGTCTTGGGATTGCTACAGCAATTGGTCTGATATTGGGAATCGTGCAGGGGAGCTTGCCTCTTTTTAGAACGTTGTTATCACCGTTTTCTGCAGCGGTATCGTTGATACCTCCTATTGCGATATTACCCATATTATTGGTGATATTCGGGATGGAAGAATCGGCAAAAGTGGCTCTGATTGTCATCGGTGTTGCCCCCTTTTTGGTTCGTGATACGCAGCAACGCTCGATGGAGCTTTCTGAAGAGCTGCTGATCAAGGTTCAAACGCTTGGGGCATCGACGTGGCAGATTATTTTACGCGTGGTTTTGCCGCATGTGTTACCACGGCTATTGGATGCGTTGCGTCTCTCTCTGGGTGCTGCATGGCTTTTCTTGATCACGGCAGAAGCGATTGCGTCATCGGAAGGTTTGGGATACCGAATCTTTTTGATGCGCCGTTACATGGAGATGGATGTGATCTTGCCGTATGTGGCATGGATCACACTGCTGGCATTTTTGATGGACTGGATATTGGCCGTGATTATCCGTAAAGCGTTTCCATGGTATCGAAAGGAGAAACAATGAGTTATTTGCAAATACGCAACGTGTGGAAAACATACGATGACAATGTGATTTTAGAAAAGCTCAATTTTTCCATTGACAAGGGGGAGTTTTGTACCCTGATCGGACCTTCCGGATGTGGTAAGAGTACTTTTTTACGGATGCTTTTGGGACAGGATACCCCATCACGGGGAACGATTCTGCTGGAGGGTGAGCCTCTCTCAAATGAGCCTGGAAGTGATCGGGGGGTTGTATTTCAAAAGTACACCCTTTTTCCGCATCTCAAAGCTTTAGAAAACGTGATGCTGGGTTTGGAGATGGAACACTCGCCTTTGCTGGGAAAAGCATTTGGTTCTGCACGTCGTATAATCAGAGAAGAAGCTATGGCAATGCTGGAGTCGGTTGGGCTTGAACAATCGGCCCAAAAATATCCTTCTGAACTCTCAGGAGGTATGCAGCAGCGTCTCTCGATTGCACAGGCATTGGTAAAAAAGCCGAAAATTCTTTTGCTGGATGAGCCTTTTGGAGCTCTTGATCCCGGTAGTCGAGCGGATATGCACGTGCTGGTTCGTGGTTTATGGAAAACGTACGGACTGACAGTGTTTATGGTGACACATGATGTGAAAGAGGCGTTTGAATTGGGGACACGGCTGTTGGTCTTTGATAAGGTGCGAAATGATCCACAAGCACCCAATGCCTATGGTGCGACGCTGGTCAATGATATAAAACTGGATAGAAATAAACGAAAATATATAGGAGAAGAGTATGTCAATATTAATGAAACCATTATCGCCTGAAACAGTTCTCTTTGATGAGATTCTGCCAGGAGGGGGACGCTGGTCTAAAATCATCCGAAAAGGGCAGCTTCTTCGGATTGTGAATACCGAAGCGACAAGCGGTCTTTCGGCACTGTTTTACAATGTCCATGAACGCACTGAGCGGTACAACGCGGCCGATACGGTCAAGATACAGTACAACGCCTATCTTAAACAAGGCAATTCTCTCTATTCCGATATGGGAAGGATTTTGATGTCGATTGTGATGGACAGCTGCGAAACGCACGATACGGTGTGCGGCTATACGATGGCTTCGGATATAGAAGCGCACTGCGGGCTTGGAAACTATCAGACCAAACGCAACTGCTATTATAAAAATGATTTTGATAATTTTCTCGTGGAACTGGGAAAATACGGGATGGGACGCCGCGATATTATGCCGTGTTTAAACCTTTTTGCCGATGCAAGAATCGGTGAGAGGGGAGAACTGATCTTTCGTGAGGAGAGTGTGCCTGCTGGAAGCTTTATCGAGTTGCGTGCGGAGATGGACGTATTGGTGATTCTTTCCAATACGGTACACGTTTTAAGCACGGACACCTCGTATGATGTCAAACCAATCAGTCTGATCGTTTATCAAGGGGACGAAGTGGCATTGGATGATCCGTGTGTGATCGATTCTGAACGCAGTGAGCGGGCGTTTGTAAATACACGAAATTATATGAAACAGTTTACGCAAGGAGGGCAAAATGTCTGAAATGATTACGGTTAATCTAACCTTGAATGAACCAATTTACGATGAAACGATCCCCGCCGGAGAGCCATGGTACAAAGTGGTAAAAGCGGGAGAGGTATTGCGTATCATTGATTTGGAAGGGTGCCAGGCGGTGGATACCCTCTTTTACAATGCCAACGATGTCACCGAACGATACAGCGCTCCTCAAACGATCGTCCGTCAAAAAAATATCTTTGTCGAGACGGGAACCGAGTTGGTTTCCAATCTGGGAAATACGATGATGAAAGTGATCAGTGACACGTGCGGGCGTCACGATACTCTTGGTGGTGCGTGCAGCGCTGAGAGCAATACCGTTCGCTATGCACTGGATAAACTCGATATGCATTCGTGCCGGGATAATTACCTGTTGGCACTGGGGCAAATGGGGATGGACAAGCGTGATTTGGTCAGCAATATCAATTTTTTCATGAATGTTCCGGTAGAAGCAGACGGGAAACTGGCAATTATTGATGGAATATCGGCTCCGGGAAGTACTTTGGAACTGTTTGCGGTTATGGATACATTGGTTTTAATATCCAATTGTCCGCAGCTTAATAATCCGTGTAATGCTTTTAATCCCAGTCCTGTTCGATTAAGTATCTATAAACCTGTTTGATAATTTATAAATTTTTCACGTGAGGAAATAAAATGTTTGCCAAAGTACTGATAGCTAACCGTGGGGAAATAGCGTGCCGTATTATTCGTACCCTCAAAAAAATGGAAATCGGATCGGTTGCGGTCTATTCGCATGCCGATGCCGGATCGCTTCATGTGATGATGGCGGATGAATCCGTGTGTTTGGGTGAACCGCCTGCCAAAGAGAGTTATCTGGATATCGAAAAAATTATCCAAGCGGCGAAAGAGACAGGAGCGCAGGCGATTCATCCCGGATACGGATTTTTGAGTGAAAATGCGGCCTTTGCTCGCCGATGTGCCCAAGAGGGGATCGTTTTTATAGGTCCAACGCCGCAGCACATGGAACAATTTGGTCTCAAACATACGGCACGCTCTATGGCAAAAGCCCATGGTGTTCCGCTATTGCCAGGTACTGAACTTCTCGAAAGTGTTGAAGACGCGTTGAGTGCTGCTGCAGAGATTGGGTATCCGGTGATGCTCAAAAGTACCGCAGGCGGTGGCGGAATAGGAATGCAGCTGTGCTATAGCGCTCAAGAGCTGCAAAACGGTTATGAATCGGTTGGACGTCTCAGTAAGAGTAATTTCAGCCAAGGGGGCATTTACCTCGAAAAATTTGTAGCCTCTGCCCGTCATATCGAAGTACAGATTTTCGGTGATGGAGAAGGGGATGTTATCGCATTGGGCGAGCGGGATTGTTCACTTCAGCGTCGTAATCAAAAGGTGATTGAAGAGACACCGGCACCTGGACTATCGGTGGAAATTCGAGAACAGTTCAAGAGTGCCGCGATCCATTTGGCTTCTGCTGCCTCGTATAAATCAGCAGGAACGGTAGAGTTTGTCTACGACACATTGGAAGAAAAGTTCTATTTTCTTGAAGTCAATACTCGGTTACAAGTCGAACATGGCGTAAGCGAAGAGATCTACGGGGTAGATTTGGTTGAGTGGATGATTCTTGAAGCTTCAGGTGAACTGGGAGATACGCTAAAAAAAGAGTATACCGCCAACGGTCACTCAATCCAAGTGCGCGTTTATGCCGAAGATCCGCTGAAAAATTTCCAACCCAGTTCAGGAATATTGAGTGAAGTGATTTGGCCCTATGGGGTACGTTGCGAGACATGGATTGAACGCGGGAGTGTGATCTCTCCATATTACGATCCGATGATTGCCAAGGTCATTGTCCATGCATCAACACGTGAGTATGCCATCGAGGCAATGTTGAGTGCGCTCAAAGAAACAACGCTGTATGGGATTGTGACAAATCTCGGGTATTTGCAGTATGTCTTAGGTCAAGAGGTCTTTGCAAAAGGTGAGCAGACCACCAAATATTTGGGGACTTTAGCCTATGCACCCGCTATTGTCGAAGTGATCAAACCGGGAACCCATACCACGATACAATCAGCACCCGGACGAATCGGCTATTGGGATATCGGTGTCCCTCCCTCAGGTCCCATGGATTCACTCTCGTTTCGATTGGGTAATCGCCTTTTGGGCAATGATGAGAAAGCACCCGGATTGGAAATGACCGTTACAGGATCAACACTGAAATTTCATTTTCCGACGCGAATTGCATTGACCGGGGCCGTGATGAAGGCACAGATCAATGGGGTCGATGTCTCTTATTGGGAGACGATTGAGATTACTGCCGGGGATATTCTCAAGATGGGGATTATCGAGGGGAGTGGTGCTCGAACCTATTTGTTAATCGATGGAGGGTTTGATGTACCGGAATATTTGGGAAGTACGGCAACATTTACCCTCGGAGAGTTTGGCGGGCATGCAGGTAGAATCTTACAAATCGGCGATCAGCTCACGACTCTTCCTGTACTGAGCAATATGTCTTGTGCCGTATTGGATACCGCATTGCGTCCCAAGATGTCAAAAGAGTGGGAAATAGCGGTGATTTACGGTCCGCATGGCGCTCCTGACTTTTTCAAAGAGGAATATATTGAGACCTTTTTTGCAACAGATTGGGAGGTCCACTACAACTCCAATCGTACCGGAATCCGTCTCATCGGTCCTAAACCGCTTTGGGCACGAGAAGATGGCGGAGAAGCGGGGCTTCATCCGTCTAATTTGCATGACAATGCGTATGCTATCGGTACGGTCGATTTTACGGGAGACATGCCGGTTATTTTAGGCCCTGATGGACCCAGTTTGGGCGGATTTGTCTGTCCGGTTACCATTATCGGGGCGGAATTGTGGAAGATGGGGCAGTTGGGTCCAAAAGACAGAGTCCGTTTTGTTCCCGTGACGTATGATGCTGCTGTTATCATGGAGCGTGAATTAGAAGAGAAGATTGCAACTCTGAATGGGGTTTTACCTCTATTGCCGGTTTCCACCATTACGAATCCGATCGTAGCCACAATCGCTGCCAATGATTGCCATGATGCCGTCAATATACGTTTGTCTGGGGATCATTATGTGTTGATCGAATTTGGTCCTATGGAGCTTGATCTCACCTTGCGATTTCAGGTTCATGAACTGATGCGCCGTCTCAAAGCTGCGAATGATCCACGTCTGATTGATCTGACGCCGGGGATTCGGTCATTACAGATACATTATGAGAGTCAAAAACTCCCTCTGAGTGAACTGCTGAGTAACATTGAGAGCGAACTTTCCCAAATGCCCGCGACGCGTGACATCATTGTCCCTAGCCGAACGGTCTATCTCCCTTTGTCGTGGGATGATTCAGCGACGAAGCTGGCGATTGAGAAATACATGCAGTCGGTTCGTGATGATGCACCGTGGTGTCCGAGTAATATTGAGTTTATTCGACGGATGAACGGTTTGGAAAGTATTGAGGATGTCCAAAATATCCTTTTTGAGGCGGAATATCTCGTTATGGGACTGGGTGATGTCTATTTGGGTGCTCCGGTGGCAGTTCCTGTCGATCCGCGTCATCGACTGGTTACGACCAAATACAATCCGGCACGTACATGGACCCCTGAAAATGCGGTCGGAATCGGCGGAACATATATGTGTGTTTACGGGATGGAAGGTCCTGGCGGATATCAGTTTGTCGGACGAACGGTACAGATGTGGAACCGTTATAAATCCACTAATGATTTCAAGTTGGGGAAACCATGGCTATTGGAGTTTTTTGACCGCATCCGTTTTTATCCTGTATCAGAAGAAGAATTACTTCAGATGAGAAAAGATTTTATTAACGGAACGTTTTGCGTGCGAATTGAAGAGGGGGAGTTTTCATTGGGAGAATATCTCGGATTTCTTGAAGACAACAGTGAAGACATTGCCGCATTCAAAAAGATTCAGCAGGACTCTTTTGGTGAAGAACGAAAGCGTTGGGAAGCCTCAGGTATTTCTGCCTATATTGCTGAAACGCTCGAAACCAATGATGAGTCTGATTTTGCGGAAGTTCCTGCTGGATGTGAGGCAATTGTGAGTTTCCTCTCCGGGAATGTCTGGGAGATTAGTGTCAAAGTAGGTGATCGTGTTCACGAGGGAGATACACTCGTTGTTATTGAGGCGATGAAATCGGAAGTAATGATTGAATCTCCCGTAGAGGGGGAAGTTGTGCAGATTTTGTGCGTTCAAGGGGATACCGTCCATACAGGAAATACCCTCGTGATACTCAAAACAGAGGGTGTGTGATGAACAGCTGGGTTTTACTTGGATTGGCGATATTGCTTGAGGTTGCAGGAACGACATCGATGAAGCTCTCTGATGGGATGCAGAAAGTTTTTCCGACGGTGATGATTTTTGTCTTTTACGCCATGGCTTTTGTATTGATGCCGTTTGTGATGAAGAAAATTGAGATGAGCACGGTCTATGCGATCTGGACAGGTGCGGGAACGGTCATGGTGACCATTATCGGGATCGCGTATTTCAGTGAGTCGTCAAATGGATTCAAACTGGCGAGTATCGGACTCATCGGGCTTGGGGTTATTGGGCTTCATTTGGCTGAACGCAGTTCTCAAGGAGCGATAGGATGAATACCTTAAAAACAATCAATGATTATTTGCACAGTTATCGAGCGCAAGGGCGTTGTGTAAGAGAAATCGTACAAAATTGTCTTGATTTATCAAACTCTTTTGATGATAAGAACATTTGGATTACCAAGGCCGATACGACATTCTTAGAACCTTATTTTTTACGATTGGAACAATGCGATCCCGCTTCATTACCTCTTTATGGTGTCCCTTTTTCGGTTAAAGACAATATTGATGTCGCAGGGTTGCCGACAACGGCAGGATGTGCCGAATTTTCCTACGTCCCGACTGAGCATGCATTTGTCGTTGAACAGTTAGTAAATGCCGGGGCCATTCCTATTGGCAAGACCAATATGGATCAGTTTGCCTCAGGGCTGGTTGGTACTCGAAGCCCTTACGGAGAGGGGATTAACCTGTTTGATCCAGAGTATATTTCCGGGGGGTCGAGTTCGGGTTCCGCATTGGCGGTTACAGCAGCCATTGCGGCAGGATCGGGGCGTGTTCCCGCAGCGTTCGGTAACATTGTGGGACTGAAACCGACACGGGGGGCGCTTAGTATCCGCGGTGTTGTCCCTGCGTGCAAGAGTCTTGATTGCGTCGCCATTTTCGCACAATCCTGTGATGATGCACAACGTGTTTATGATTTGTGTAGTAATTATGATTATCAAGATTCCTATTCTCGTGAAAAAAGCAGTTCCAACGCTTTTGGAGAGAGTTTTCGTTTTGGTGTGCCACATGAAAACCAGTTGGAATTTTTTGGAAACAGTGCCTATGAAACCCTTTTTTGGGAGAGTGTTGAGCGTCTTGAATCCTTAGGAGGCGTACGTCAGGAGATCGATTTTACCCCTTTTATGGAAACGGCGAAATTGCTTTATCATGGGCCATGGATTGCGGAGCGTTACTGTGGGATTAAAGAGTTTGCTATGTCGCAAAGCGATGCAATGCTGGAGGTGACACGAGGGATTGTCCTCTCCGGTACCAAGACTACTGCTATGGATGCTTTTGAAGGATTTTACCGCCTCTCAGAACTTAAACGCAAGAGTGATGCGATTATGGCCTCCGTCGATCTCATAGTGACTCCAACGGCAGGAACGATCTATACACGAGAAGACGTTCGTAACAATCCCCTTGCGTTAAATACGAATCTTGGTTATTACACAAATTTTATGAATTTGCTGGATCTGTCAGCATGTGCTGTCCCTGCAGGATTTACACAAGATGGTTTACCGTTTGGCATCACACTGGCTGCACCTGCATGGAGTGAACATTCGCTTTTGCATGTCGGTGCAAAGTTATGCGCTAAAAGAGAAACAGTTTTATTAGCCGTTTGCGGGGCACATATGTCAGGACTTCCTCTTAACCATGAATTGACGAGCAGAGGTGCCAAGCTGGTGGAAAAAACCTCAACAGCTCCTTTATACCGATTTTTTGCACTTGAAAGTTTTACGCCGCCTCGTCCCGGTCTTGTTCACGTGAATGAGGGAGGAGAGTCGATTGACGTTGAAGTGTGGGAAATTCCTTCCGAGCAGTTCGGGTCGTTTTTTAACGGTGTTCCATCACCATTGGCATTGGGGAGCTTAACTTTGATTGACGGAAAAGTTGTTAAAGGATTTTTGTGTGAAAACTATGCGGTAGAGGGTGCAAAAGAGATTACAGCACTTGGTGGTTGGCGAACTTATCTAGCCAAGTAAATTATTTTCTCCCAAATGGGAAAAAATAGTTTAGACTGCTCCAAAAGCCAGTTTGCCTTGAGCGGTTTGAGTCGCTTTGATCTCTTCATACGTTTTGTCAGTGATACGTAGGTTGGTACGTTTCATCTCATTACAGACCGCATCGATTTTCTCTTTGTCGGACATCTTTTTCAAATCCCCTTTGGAGAGGTCTGCGTAGTCAAGCACTTCATTCCATACCGAGCTTTCATCCAGTGCGTACGCGTAGAATGTGATCCCCTCATAGACAAATTTTCCTTTACCGTTGATATCCGAGATAAAGAGGAGATATTTTCCCTCAGGAGTCAAATACTCTTTGTATTTGGCAACGAATCCTTCAAAAAGGTTGATGGTTGGAAGCTCTACTGCCAAAAAGTCGATGGTATCGCTGTTGGTTGCCAACAATACTTGTTTCACGATCTCTTTAGGAGGGAGGGTATTTTCTGATGAGATCACTTTACCCTCGGTCACGATGAGGCATCCGCGATAAGCGTATTTATAAGAGTCTGTCGCGCCGTTGAATACGATCATCCATTCGAGTTTGTTGTCTGCGATGTAGCTTTGTATTGACATTGGGGGTTCCTTTGGGTTTGTTTAATTGATGCAATACAATTATCGTTCTACCTTTTTTCACTTCATTCGTACAAAATATGCATTTAGCGTTGCAGAATAGGTAAAAGGAATGTTATGAACCCTCAAAGTGCCAAACGCTCTCTTGCTCATCTGTGTGAGCGCAAAGTCCCCGTATTTTTGTGGGGGCCTCCAGGGATAGGGAAATCTTCCATCGTCGCTCAAATCGCACGAGAAGCTGGGATCGGGTTTATTGATCTGCGTCTTTCATTGCTTGATCCCACAGATTTGCGCGGTATCCCGTTTTTTAACGCCAAAAATGATACAGCGATTTGGGCACCACCCGCATTTTTACCGGATGGGAAAGAGGAGAAGGGAATCTTGTTCCTTGATGAGCTAAACACTGCGGCACCGATGGTTCAAGCATCTGCATATCAGTTAATATTAGACCGTAAAATCGGGGAATACAGACTTCCAGATGGGTGGGCGATCATCGCTGCAGGTAATCGTGAGAGCGATCGAGGGGTAGTGTTTCGTATGGCCGCACCGCTGGCAAACCGCTTTGTCCACTTGGAGATGGAGGCAAACGTGGAGGATTGGCGTAACTGGGCGATAGGGGCAGGGATTGACCCCTCTATCATCGCTTACATCTCTCACCGTCCTGATGCACTTTTCGTCTTTAGCTCCGAAAGCCGATCATTTGCAACGCCGCGTACGTGGGCGTATGTCAACGATATTATGGCATCACTACCCGAAGAGGATTTGGTGATGCCGATGGTATCAGGGGCAATTGGTGAAGAGTTGGCGGCATCGTATCTGGGGTTTCGCATGGTAGCATCACAACTGCCCGATTTGGATGCGATCATGGAGGGGACATGCATGGACATACCCAGCGACCCTTCCGCTCTCCACATTCTCTGTACAGCGCTTGCGATGCGGGTGAACGACTACATGGGGAGTAAGAAGCTCAATAACCTCATCACCTATTCGCTCAAACTTCCCGGTGAGTTTGCCGTGATGATTATCCAAGATTTACGTGCCCGTAAAATCGAGCTCGATCATTTGGAGAGCTGGCCGTTATGGATGCGTCAATTTAATACCTTGTTGCGCTGATGAATCACGAACAACTACTCCTAAAAGCCAAAAGCCTCTTGACTGTGAAATATCCCTATTTCGGGATGCTCGCTTCACGGTTGAATTTTGAGCCCAGTGAGGGTGTCTCAGGATATGCCAGTAACGGGAAGAGGTTTATCTACAATGGTGAGTTTTTAGAACGTCGCAGTGTAGAAGAGGTGATGTTTATTCTTACCAATGCCGTGATGCACCATGTTCTCTCCCATCAGCAGAGAAAACTCAATCGCAAAGGTAAGCTGTGGCAGTTAGCGACCGATTACGCGATTAACAATCTCCTCTCCAAAAGCGGTCTCACTATCCCAATGGGGGCGAATTACAACAAAGAATACGAGGGGATGTATGCCGAAGAGATTTACGATGCACTCAAAAATGATTTGAATTTGGGTGAGGGGGATGCCTTCGGTGAGAGTGGAGATAAACCTCCTCAAGCGCCAATGATGGATCAAGAGGGTGATGACTCGTCAAGTTTTGGCAACGTTGAGGGTATCGCGGATGAACTCGATACTGCGGATGAGCTGCAATGGCAATACGCCGCCTCGATCGCTCAAGAAGTGGCACAGCGTAAGGGGGCAATGCCGTTAGGATTAGAGCGATTGGGGAAAAAGGTCAAGGCCAGTGACGTAGATTGGCGGTTCGAACTTTACAATGCCGTCAACCGACATATGCGCAACAACTATGCCTTCATGCCCCCCAACAAAAAACATATCCATCGCGGTATTGCGCTTCCCTCCCTCACCAGTGATACCCTCAGTCTATGTGTTGCTATCGATACCTCAGGCTCTATCGATGATCAGCTATTGGGGGCATTTATGGAGGAGTTTAAAAGCATCATGCAAAACTTCCCCTCGGTCAAGATCGAACTCATCATAGCGGATGCCAAAGTCCATGCCCATCATACGTTTCAAGGGGGTGAGCGGATGGATTTCGCTCTTAAAGGGGGAGGGGGAACGGATTACCGTCCGACATTCGATTATGTCGAATCAAACCTGCCAATGACGACGATGTTGTTGTACTTTACCGACGGCGAGGGATCATTCCCCCGTATACCGCCAAATTATGAAGTACTGTGGGCGCTGTCACGAAAAGCGAAAGTACCGTTTGGTCGAGAAATGGTAATATTTAGCTAAAATATCTTACATTTAATTATATAGGTCATACGTGAAACTATTTTTTGTCATATTTACTTTTATTTTTGTGTTACATTCAGCAGCTGCAGAAAAGATTCTTGATCTTTCAATACCCAATAAACAAATTGGAAATGCATTATCGGTGTATGAAGACAAGAGCGGTAAACTCGATTTTGCTCAAATTGAACAGCTACCATCGGATCTCTTTATTCCCCTGGACCATGCTGTTGATGGACATCTTTTTACTACTTCTGCTTTTTGGTATCGCTTTGAGGTAAAGAATAGTGAAAATGTTCCTGTAGAGCGTTTAATTGTTGTCGAGATACCTTGGATTAATTCTATCGATATTATGGTACTGCAAAATAATGTCTTACTCACAACTATGACCGGCGGAAATAACTATCCTTATTACCAAAGAGCCGTAGAGGATCATTTTCCGAACTTTAAACACTCTTTTTTACCAGGCGTTTCAACTGTCTATATCAAAGTCATGACAATGGACCCGTTTATCGTTCCGATTTCCATTGTAGATCGAGAAACATTTTTGTTAGATAAAGCAGAAGCTTCGAGTTATACAGGATTTATCTATGGGTTTCTTGTTTCAATATTGCTGTATAATTTATTCTTGTATTTCAGTATCAAAACCCGCTATTACGCTTTGTATGTTCTCTATGTGGGAAGTTTTATACTGGCGAACATGGCCTATAACGGATTTACCTTCAAACTCTTTTTTGCTGATTATCCACAACTGCAAAACTGGGCGCAGTCAACCACAATATTTTTGTTCTCTATTTGTGGGCTATTGTTTGCACAATCGTTCTTAAATTTAAAAGAACATTCCCCTTCACTCAATCGAATAACGCAATTGCTTATACTGTTTTTTGTCGTAATGATGGTATTGACGGCTATTGCCGGTTACCACTATCACGTCATGTTCTCTATTGGTTTATCGGTAGTTTTCAGTTTTTATGTTTTAGGAATTGCCATTTATTCACTGCTCATAGGAAATCGTTCCGCAAAGTTTTTTCTTTTTGGGACAATATCCAGCTTAATAGGAACCTCCATTACGGCATTAACCGTTATGTCGCTTGTGCCGTATACGGATATCGGGTATAAAGCGCTTGATTATGGGATGGTTATGGATGCGATATTGCTATCATTAGCGCTTGCTGATCGTGTTCGCATTACCAATGAAGAAAAAGAAATTGCACAAAGAGAAGCAAAAACGGATATGTTGACAGGCTTATTGAACCGAAGAGCATACTATGAAATCTGTACGGCAGAAATACAGCAAGCACATGATTACGGAACAGATTTAAGTGTGATTATGTTTGATATCGATTATTTTAAAAAGATTAATGACGTGTACGGACATGCGGCAGGGGATAAAGTACTTCAATACTTTGCGGTTGTTTTAAAACATGAGTTACGAGAAAGTGACTATGTATTTCGTGTAGGAGGGGAAGAGTTTTTAATTCTTATGCCCAATACGAAGATAGACGTTGCTGTTTTATTTGCGTCACGAATCCGAGCTGAAGTGGATGATGTGCAAATTAATGTTGGAGAAAAAGAGCTGGTATTTACCGTGAGTGGCGGGGTTGCCGAATATAAGATAGAAGATGGAAAGTACATTCATGCAATTGAGAGAAGAGCCGATGAGGCATTGTACAGAGCAAAATGGGCAGGAAGAAACAACATATCCATTTGAGACAAAAAATAAAAGCTACAGATGATCGCTGTAGTCGCAAGAGCCGTCAATCTCGATCATCTCGTTGGCTGTTTTTTTCAAATCCTCTGTGTATTCCATTAATAATGCGCTCGAAACCCCGCACTCTTTGGCAATAAGATCAATTTGTTCTGGACGGATAATGGGATCACGCAGCAGTGCAAACTGGTCGGTCTGTATGTCGATACACACCGTTTCACCCAGTGAACAGAGGGTTAGTTTCATCCCTCCATACTCCGCAATACTTCATTGATCTGTTCGAGTGCGAGAGATTTGGCATTCTCAACCTCTTTGTTATCCCACCAATATTCGATAACTGCATGTTCGATTTGCTCAAGTTGATCCATCCGTAAATTGGCAAAAACCTCATACGAGCTAATCTCCTCTTTGCTTACTCCTTTGCTTTTGGCAACGGCGTTGAGGGTTTCTATGATACTCTCTTCGAGTGGTTTTGGGCTGATTTCGGTTCGGGCGTGGTCGATCCATGCGCTGATTTCATCCTCTAGGTAATCGTGTCCCCATACTTGATAACACAACATACGGTTTGAACTGTAAACCATTTTCTGATCTTCACCCATGACATCCGTTGTTTTTACAACACCGTCGTAAAGATAGACCTCTATGCGTTCATTCTCATGCAACGTACAGGCACGTTCAAAGGCCACTTTGGCATGTTTTAGCAGTTCACTGCGCAGGTTTTCATTCATCATTATCTCCTTAGGTTTAATTCATGTACGGTATGTCGAGATGGGAGTCTCGGTCGAGTGCTTCGTATCCAAACGTAATCACCTCGTTTACGGAAGCAATTTTTTTCTCCAATACAATGCGTTGCAATGGATGCAGAGGTATCTCCTGGATTAGATGCTTGATCACATCACGGTAGTGCATGGTAATGACCGGATGCCACTGATGCTGGTTGACATTTACCAGATCAATAAAACTTTGAAGAGTATCGCGATCATCTTTATCTAAACGGGGCAGTTTTCGCATCACATTTCGGACAAATTGTCTTGTGAAATAGGGCTCACCCATTTTTAAAAGCTCGGATGCCGCCTCAATATCTGCAATGTTCTCACTGTAGCTGTAGGCGTAACGAAAATGTTCACATACGGCTTCTATGTATTTGGGATAATGATGCAGCACCATCACGAGGTGAGTTAAATCTTGATCGATCAAAACCTGAAAAAGGGTGATCGTATTTTTCCCCATACTCGCCCAATGCGGCTCACCGCTCTTGATCGTATCACTGTCTAAAATACGACGGTATTGTTCGATTTGTGTGATATCGGTTAGCAGTCGAGCTGAGTTGGCGTAAGCGTTCATGATGTTCTTATGGATGCATTATGATAATCCCACAGCCGTTTGTAATGGCTATCCAGCTCTGAAAGAGTTGAATCAACGGTCATGAGCTCATTGGCATGTTCAAAACGGCTAGAGTTTTTTTCATACCATTTCTCCATCTCAATTTTTAAAAAATTCCGTTTTGCAAATGTTTCAGCAATTAGACGACGAATCTCATTCATTTCGGATGTGATGATTTCACTCATGAATGTCCTTTGTGTTTATATGAGGGGGAAATGCATTTTTTATTCTTCATCATAGAATGACAATTGCAGTCGTTCATTAAAATAGAGTGATAGATAGGGGAATGCAATGGAAGAAGAGTCTTTGATGCAGCAAGCGATTATGGCATACGATGCAAAAGAGTATTCAAAAGCAAAAGAGATGTGGGAATCTCTGAGTGATTCCAACTCGAATGCAATGGTGAATCTTGGGACGATGTACGTCAAAGGGTTCGGAATGGCTAAAAATATTCAAAAAGCGTATGAGCTATTTGAGCGTGCGGCCTCACTTGGACACGAAACGGCGGCATTTTATCTGGGCGGAATGTATGAAAACGGAATCGGTGTAACGGCAAATAAGCCACAATCCATTCGCTATTACACGGTGGCGGCAGAAGCGGACATGGCAACGGCACAGCTTAAGCTTGGAATCTTGCTTCGTGATGATGATGTATTAGGCTCTATGAAATGGATGATAAAAGCGGCTCATGCAGGTGAATCACAAGCGCAGTCACTGTTGACCTATGTGAGTAATCAAAGTGAAGCATGCGACATAAATGTCGCGTTTCGTATGATGGATGAAACAGCACAAAGAGGCGCTGTTGAGTCGGTGATCGCTGATACTCTTGCGCCGATACTTGCCAGTGACGGGGGCGGGGTGGAGTTGATCAATTATGTGAGCGGGGATACGCCTGAAGTGTGGCTGCGGTATTTGGGTGCGTGTTCCGGATGCCATTTGGGACCGACCTCTACTGCAGGGATGATTTTGGAACAGTTCGAAAATGTGATTGATAAAAAGATTGTCATTTATTTGTGGTAGGGGAATGGTATGAATGCATTTACAGCACGGGTCGAATCGATAAAAAGTGATGAATTCTTTAGCTGTATAACCATACGGGTAAACGAGACATCATTTAAACTGATCAAAACCGAAACACCTAAATGGCTTCGTATCGGTGATGAGGTGCAGTGCCGTATCCAAGAGGCCGCGATTGCCATTTGCAAAGGGGCAAAAGAGGGAAGCGTTTCGATTGAAAATCATCTCAATGGTGAACTGCATCATTTTCGTAAGGGCGTAGTCTTGAGCGAAGTGAGCGTTGATACCCCCTGTGGAATGATGAATTCACTGATTACCACCGATGCCCTTGAGCGTATGGAACTGTGTGATGGATGTGAGGTGACGCTGTTGCTTAAAGCTGTCGATATCAAACTGATTCCGGTATTGGACTCTACCTCGTATGAAAAATGCAAAGACAAATTATATCAAGTAAAACAAGGAGAATAAAATGGCGGTAATGATAACGGATTTGTGTATCAATTGTGATGCCTGTATTGATGAGTGTCCGGTAAGTGCAATCGCCGGTGAGGGTGATTCACCGCGCGGTGATTGATACACGTATGTAAAACCTGAAAAATGCATCGAGTGGGTCGGTCATGCGCAAACACCTGCCTGTGCCGCAGCATGTCCGACAGAGGATTGTATCGTGTGGGATATGCCTTACACTGCCGATTACAACGATTATTATGTCAATAGTAGCGAATATGTCATCAGTACGAGTAAAAAACGCGGGTTATTATCACCTGAAGTTTCTCCGCAAACTTTCCGCGATGACATTTCGATCGAAATGCGTCAAGCACGTGAAGCGGTAGCCGTCTAAATGTTAATCGCGTTCGCTTCGTCTGATGGGGTTCATGTCAATGAACATTTTGGATGGTCAAAGAGTTTTGAGCTGTATCGTGTCACTGATCACAGTGCCGAGCATGTAAAAACACTTGACAGTTCTCAAGACGCCATCGAAGACGAACACGAAAAACTGGACTACAAAATCGGCACGGTCAAAGAAGCAGACATAATGTTTTGCTCACAAATCGGCCCTACGGCATCGAAGATGGTACTGGCCGCGAAGATTTATCCGATGCGCTCGGCTGAGAATGAATCCATAGATGAAGCAATTAAAAAACTTCAAGAATTATTATTGGGCAATCCTCCGCCGTGGCTTCTTCGTATTGTCCACACAACAAAAGATAAGGAATAAACTATGTCTGTAATTATCGATGATACCTGCATCACTTGCGATGCGTGTTTGCAACAATGTCCCGTCAATGCGATTGTGGATGATATGAGTAGCCCTATGGGTAATAAACGTTATTACGTACAACCTGAGAAATGCATCGAGTGTGTTGGCGTGTACGACGATCCGCAATGTGCGGCGATTTGTCCGAGCATCGGATGCATCACGTGGGATATGCCCTTTACCAAAGAGTTTGATACGCATTTCTTAAATACAGAGATGTATAAACTAGGAGAAAAAAACGGTGTCCCTAAATCTCCTGCCCTTAGAGAGAAAAAATACCGCAAAGACATTCCCAATGAAGATCGCGGTGTTGGTAAGATCGTCCAAGAAGAGCCTGAAGATATGCAAGAAGTGGGATAATGAGTATCACATACGCAGCTATTGCTAAAAACCTCTCTGCGTCTGATTGTGACTGTGCAGTCACAGTCGCACTAAAGATCAGTGATGATTCCTGTAAAATGGACGATGACGGTCGAAAACTTTTCATGTCTTTGTATCACGCATTGCCTTCTTATACCAGCTCTTTGTTTGAGTACAGCGTTCATTCTCTGATCATTAACGCTTTTTATAACCCCTCTGATTCTTTGTTCGAGACGATCAAGGCTGAACGTGAAAGGGCCATGGCCATTATCACTCAAGAGAAGATGAAAGCATTCAAAGCCTCCGTACGCACTTCATTGCTAATCGCGCAGCTTACAACCTAAAAAAAATCAAAGTTTTAAAGTAATACAATGAATGTATTACAAAAAGGTTTTGATCTGATGAAACGGTTACTTTTACTTTTTGCTACATTTTCCCTTTTCGCTGCCGAACCCAATTTTGGAAAATTTGATGGTACGGGTGTCATTTTCGATCTTAATTGTTCCCAACGTACTATTTTCGGGAAGCGTTCCGATGAACGTCTTAGCCCCTGTTCGACGTTTAAAATACTCAACAGTATTATTGCACTCGATAGCAATGCTGTTATTGATGAAAATGAGATAATTCGTTGGGATGGTGTCGTACGTGACTATCCTTTTTGGAATCATGATCACTCAATGCGTTCGGCGATTTCTGTTTCGACAGTGTGGTTTTACCAGGAGATGGCACGTCGTATCGGATCACAGCAGATGCAAAAAATGGTAACGGAAGTGGGCTATGGAAATACAGATACATCACGAACGCTTACTGATTTTTGGTTAGGCAATGGCAGTCTTAAAATTTCGGCAAATGAACAAGTCGATTTTCTTACAAAACTACTGCGTGAACAGCTACCTTTTACACATCGCGCTATGAAGATTACGAGAGATATTATGACATTGCAGAGAAAAGAAGCATACTCTTTCGCCGGTAAAACGGGAAGTTGTGATGGTATCGGATGGTTTGTCGGCTTTGTTGAAGAGGGTGATAGAATAAAAGTATTTGCTTTTAATATCCGTGGTGAGGGTGCTAGTGGGGTGGAAGCCAAGCGAATAACGATTGACTATCTTAAAAGCAACGGAATATTACAATGAACCCCTCCAAAGTTATTCGCGAAAACGTTACCAAACTCACAGATCTTCCCAATATTGGCAAAACAGTAGCCACTGATTTAAAATCAATCGGAATCACACATCCAAAGCAGCTAAGGGGGCAAGATCCATACGATCTTTATGTCCGATTCTGCACAGCGTTCGGCGAGAAACAAGACCCGTGCATGTTGGATGTGCTGATGTCGATTATCGACTTTATGGACGGTGGTGAACCTCGTGTGTGGTGGGATTATACCGCCGAGCGTAAAAAATGCTACGGAGATAAAATTAGGCTCTGATATTTCAAACCTCACAGTTGTGAGAAGCTGTTTTAGTATAAAAAGTTCTTATACCATAGAACATTACTTGCATATCCATTTAATTAGCCTATTTTATTAACATGGAGTTTTGATGGATCATCGTTTATTGAAGTATATGCAGTCGGTAGAAGAATATAAGAGAGAACTGGATTCACTGTCTGAAAAATGGAATCTTCTGACCATGTTAGGGAAGATGAGTAATACGGGGATGGACATGATCGATACCCGTACCGCTTTTGAGACATTGACAACAGAACTGCTGGAAAAACTTGGTAACGAGATTCTGAAAAAAACAACTTCTGAAATGAAAGCGAAAGCACAAGTGGCTGTCGATATTGTCATTCGAAATCTTTTTGAGCGTACGGCTGATATCGGATTTTTGGCAACGGATGAGGACATACGCAGATTTCTTCTGAACTATATCAAAGGTGCTTCAGATGATGCATCACGTCAAATGTTTAGGGAACAACGTACCGCACTTAAAAACCGTTTCAAAGAATATGTTGCCAAGTACAGCGTTTACAGCAATATTATATTGATGGATACTCGTGGCAATGTCGTGGCACAGCTGGATGATCATAATCCGATTACTTTGTGTACAGATCCGCTTATCAAAGATGCGTTAAGTACATCGTGCGAGTACATCGAAGTATTTCGTAAAACGGATTTGGTTCCAAATGCACAAAAGGCATTGGTTTACAGTTTTAGAGTCAGCCGTTCAAGCAGTGAAGATTCAGAAAATATTGGGGTATTGAGCCTTGTTTTCAAATTTGAAGATGAGATGGAGGAAATCTTTAAAAATCTTATAACGCAGAATGATTGGATGGAGATTATGCTGCTTGACGCTGATGGCTATGTTATCAGTTGCAGCGATTGCAATCATATACCGCTGGGCGTTAAGATGGAAAAAGTTCTTGATAATGATTTCAAAATCGTCCGCTTTGCAGGGAGAGAATACCTGGCAACAACGTGTGCTACCAAAGGGTATCAAGGCTTTTTTGGGTTAGGATGGTTTGGGCATATTATCGTTCCGCTTGAACACGCGTTTGAAAAAGCGCCCAATGCCTATAAAAGTATTTCTGCGGATACCCTAGAGACGGTTTTAAACTATTCCTCTCTTTTCTCCGGAGAATTGAAAATGATTCCTCA
>PDVJ01000071.1_pt1 | contig 26831 bp, 19 predicted proteins | sample 1369811 | NCBI WGS metagenome assembly PDVJ01 (sample SAMN07795376, study PRJNA414565) | Alkali sediment metagenome, whole genome shotgun sequencing project. | reverse complement strand
GACCCTCAGCAAGGCGATCGAGCGATGCACCACGCCGGCCGCGAATGAGAGAGGATTGGCTACGGGGATGAAGAAAGCGCCGGACACCACGGTTAAAGACTGGAACCGCAACAAAGGCGGCAAAGCATACACCATCAATGATCGGGCCTTCACGAAGACAGACGCGACCATCGAGGACATCCGCAAGTTTCTCCGCGAGGCTGGGATATCAAGCGAGCGCATCCGCGACTTTCTGTGCGACTATTCAAATCAGGACGCCCTGCTCGGCATGGGTCACGCGTTCGGCGTCGTGGCGGCAGCTGCAACGGGGATGTTTGTGGTATACAGCGGCGCCCTTCACACAATCAAAACGAAAACAACCCGCTCGGTTGTCTGCCGAGATCAGACCGAATTTAACCAGCTCGTTACGAAAGACAGTCGACAAATCCAGCTCAAACCTCCGCTGCACTTCATAACAAACTACGAGTTAGTCGACGATGGTCGGAACGTGCAGATGACAGACGTTGTCTATTCACTAGACAGCCTGAACGCTGTTCCCAAGGAGTTGCACGCTAAGCTCCACGCATCGCTCACCAAGATAAACACCGTGACATAACAGCCCGACGGCCAAATGAAATCGGAGGATTTGGTGGCAGTTATACCCAATATCCCCGAAACAGCCCCGCTGTCCCCAATTTATGCAATAATCGATAAATCTACTGTAGGTGACACAACCGCTTCCGTGTAATCAATATTCTCTTCAGTAGTCTCAGGAACAAATAAGTGCTGCTGGGGCTGCAGGGTTATCGTAACGCCGTGATGCATCGTTTCAAAAAAGGCGCATGCAACACATTGTCCCAGAAGAAGCACACTGGGCAATCTCTCATCATCAGCTTTGGCGGATTCGAGATATTGGTAAACCGCCTTGTGAAGCTTCACAAGGTGTTTTGCCTTTTCATGCCGATGTTTCGTGATCATTTTAAAACTGGTGGTCATCCGCTTTCGCGTATCATCGATTTTGTCTTTTAAACTCTTTACACGAAAATCGGGCGCTTTGGTTTTGGTTGCCTTGTTCAGTTCTTCATTGAAATCGAGGTATTTTTTTTCGTCCTGCATGATTGCTTTTATAATTTTTCGTTCTTCGTCCCTTTTTATCTCTTTGCTCTTATTCTCGAAGGTCTTTACCTCATCATCGATTTTTCTTAATAACAGAGGTCTGATGTTTTTTGTTTTGCTGATATCATGCCAGACTGAAGATTTAAGAATAGATGTCCAATTATCTTTATCCTGAAGTGCAATCTTATCGCTCACGGCAATCTCCCGAATCTTCGGATAATGTTTTTGCGTAGCAACATCGATCAAGCTCTGTTGAGCATTGAGTCTTACTAATTCCAATTCCAGCCTGTCGCCGAGTGAGATGATATTATTCGGCTGTATAAATACTTCCCTTTTAAGCGCCTCGATAATGTCTGCCGTGTTGCCTTCCAGTAAAGCATCCGCATAGCCGTCCATCAACCTGTTCCACACGACGGAGGCACAGTTTATTTCATTTGTTATCATCTTCCATTGCGGATTGGGGGTTCCCTTGAATATTCTCCATGAAAGCCTGATGGCGTCCAGTGAAAGGCCCCATACGAACCGGAATTGAACCGGCGGGACGGCGTCAGGGTCCATAATCCTTTTCAGGTGTGCGCACGGCAGATATATCTTTACATCCGGAAGTTTCGCCGTCTCAAACTTAAAGAATGCTTGCTGTATATGATCTTCTCCAGTATAATCTTCATCAATCATTTTTTGTATAGCGTATTCTTTGGCGTCTTCACGCATTTTCTGGATGTTGAATCCTCTTGTGTTCGGATCCCGGTACCGCGAATCTTTCAGCACCTTCTGACGTTTACCAAGGCCAATCCCGCCCTGGCTTATCATATCGCCCATATTGCTGAAGTCTTTCTTGAAACCCATCTTTTCCCAGTCTTGATGATATCCAGGATAGTCATGCCAAGCACCTTTAAGGTATTTTTCCACCAAATCAGGAAGATCATTATTACAGGATAGATGGAGGTACGAGAGAAAGATTGCTATCTTTTTACTTCCTCCCAACTCAGCGGACTCATCAGTCCGGTAATCCTTGTGAGCTTTTCCATGTTTCGGCTGAAAGTACAGCAACTGCTCCGGCAACTTTTTCTTAGCTATCTTTTGCACCTTGGCGCTATCAATATAGTCCGCAGAAGCCGGCCACCAACTGATATAATCCAATCGCTTTACCTTATCATCCGTATCATCCCGTTTCTTTAACTTGAGAGCGGCATGTCCACAGCTTTCTATGCTTTTATATTTCCATATCACCAGGACCGCTTCCTTTTCATGCTCATCCTTAAGTTTCCCTATTGTTTTTGTGGACCGGTCTTTTTCAGTAGTTTTCTGCTCTTTACCCTTTGTGCCGGTCTTCAGCTTACCAAAAAATAATTTTGGTTTGTCTGGTGCCATCGCCTTATTCTCCTAATAGTTCGAAAAGACTGCTGGACAGTTTTTCATCTCTTTATTGATCCCCGTCTTCGGGCCCGCTTTCATATTCATCCCGCGCCCCGTAACTTCCGCCTCCACCGGCAGCGCCGAGATCGACCGCTTCCGGATCAAAATCGACAAAGCTCTCCAGATCGACCTTGTACAATTCCTGCAGGGCCTGCCAGGCTGGACTTTCCTTGTATTCGGCATAAGCGGTCAGGTTGTTGATGTTGGCGGCAGACTTAAGCGCAAACCTGATGAACAGGTTCGGGAAATAGATTCTGGGATCGAAGTTGGCAATGATGGCGTTGATATCATCGGCGATGATGGCGGCGCTGGCATATTTTTGCACCGAGATCAGGTGATCGAAGGCTTCAAGTTTTTTCATGAGAATTTTCAGATGATACGATCCTTCCACGCCGGCCATTTCTTCCTCCGCCTCCCGGCTATGTTGATAGGACCTTTTTCTGCCCTCTTGCCGCGGTTCCTGCTCAATTTCTTCCTCTGCTTCCGCCTCTTCCTCTATTTCCGGTTCTTTTTCCTCTTCCGGTTCAGGTTCCGGCTCCGGCTCCGGTTGCGGCTCTTTATAAACAAGGCGCTGAAAAGATATCAACCAATCATTAATCTTCATCATTCCTTCAAGAACAGGGCCGGCCGCGTCTTCCAGGACAGGCACCAGGACACGCCGCAGTTTATTGCTTGCATCCAGAGTCTCCTGCACCTGATCGCTGGATACTCCGGATATCCACTTTCTATAAGAGACGCTGTTTTTTTCCTCCTCATACTGCAACGTCTTGATAATCTGCTTCATCAGCCAGTTCAAAATGGTCTGGACATGCTTTTCGCGATTTTTCACAGGTCCCACAGCATCAATGTTGTCTTGCAGAAGATCTGTCAGGCACAGATAGACATCAGCAAACGCCGGAAGACCCTGCTCAATGAAATGGCCGTAGAGAAAATAACCGATGATGCGGACGTCATAGTTCTTTTCCGCCAGGATCGCTTCGGATTTGGCCGCCGCTTCCACGTAATTTCCCCCCTGCACCAAGGTAGCGATATCGGTAAACCGCGGGTCGATGGTTTCAAGGCCGGGCTTTTCGCTTATTTCGAGCGCTCCTTGTAAAAGTTCGATATTCATTGGAATCTCCCGTATTTGATTGAGAAATGTGAAAATATATACCTCATGGTATTTTAAACAACCGCCCCTCCCCACCCTTTCCTCTATGAAAGGGAAGGTTTCTGTAAAGATTTTTCATAGCTCTTTTTTGATTTTCTCCAGCATTTTGCGATGGCGGGTGCGCGCAATATCAAGCGCCGTGTCCGGATCAGTTGTCAGGCAGGCCAGACAGATTTCAAAACCCTCTATGGTTCTCAGATTATCAGGCAGCACCTGGCGTTCACACGCATGACACCTCAGTCCAGTCTCCTGCTCCCTGCGAGGGGCTTGGTATTTTTCTGCCTTATCCGGTTGCCCGGAAACCACAGCAGGAAATGGCCTGGGCTGTTGAGCTACTATTTCCGGAAGTGTATAATAGCAATCAGGGCAGTAAGGCTGTTCATTGAATTGCTTGCTGCTGATGGCCGGAATCTCCCTGCCGCAACCGCTGCACTGAACAGAAGTGGTAAAATCCACGATAACCTGCTCCACCGCCTGCTTTTCCAAAGGGCTTATGCCTGCTTCCTCATCATAACTTACCGTGCGGGGCGGGATATCAGGACTTTTCACCAGATTTTCATAACATTGGAGGCAGAATACAAATCCCAGCATTTCACGGCCCCCACCCTTTTCGATCTCCTGTTCACACACCAGACACTTTTTTGTTTCCCGTACCGGCTCCGGGGCGGGCGGCGTCTTATCCGTTTCACCTTTCTTTTCTTCGGCCTTTTCCATGAGGGCCTGGAAACATTCCAGGCAGAAGGGCCACTGGGCAACATTTCTGTATTCCCTGCCGGCAAGGTCGATGCCGCATTTTTTACATTCCATCTGAATTCCTTTTAAAATATTCCTGTAAAGTTAACATTTCCATTATCCTGCGGCAGTCATTGTGTTTTTATATCGATGATTCCCCGCATCTTCCCCGGCCGTACGAAATGGTTCGCCTATATGCCCTCTGAATATACGGATTCGCCGGTAGGTGTCTTCAGCGCTTCGAATCCTGTCATAGCCCAGGTAGGTCTCAGCGTGAAGCCGTACCCATCTCTTCTGGGATTTCAAAATAAGAGAAATTTCCAAATCGATGCCCGTCGGATACAGGACAGGAAATATCAGGCCCTCGAGCCGGTTTTTAATTTCTTTCGGCCAGGGAACCCGCGTATCGGTCATCTCTGCTTCACTGTAGAAGGTCACCCGCCTGCCGAGCAAAGCAACGCTGGTTTTGTTGCCGAAGACCGCATCGTTGCCAAGAACAGTTTTCCCCAAACGGACCGGTTGTGTCTGCACTTCACTGTTTAATACGGCGTTCTCCACCTTGACCCCGATCTCAGGAAAAACCATTTGAAAAAGCCAGTGAAGTGTGCCTAACGACTTCAGGTTAAGAATTTGAAGGTAGCGCCGTTTAGTCAACTCCCAGTCAGGGAAAAAGATTCTGTTAATCTCAGGGTAAATATTGCTGATATAATCCCGGATCAGGTGGTGATCAAAATACCCGATGAAGTCGATGAATAACCGCTCGCCGACAATATCGTTTTCCATCTTCTTCCTGAAATAGGCCGGTAGAGGGGATTGGGCACTCAGAAGTCCCATGTTTATGGTAATGACGGCTTCGCGAACCGGCTCACGCATGAAGTTGATGCTATGAATCAAACCGGGCTGTGAACAGATGCTGTTGTGACTTCTGAACTTGATTTCTTCCGGGGAGTAGTTCATGGACATCAAGAGACGGAGAAGGGAGAGGATATCGAATTCATGGATTCTTCTTGACACCTTTTCTTCCAGCTCGTTCATAGGAAAAATTCCATACAAAATACATCTCTGTCATTGTCTGCCTGCATGGCGCACCAAGGGGGTGGGGGTGAAGACACTATTTCCGTTCTCTCCTGCGGGCAACCTCGAAGGCGTCTACAAGATCCTCTATACGGTTCAGGACATCGTGAAATGCGGGGACTATATCTGCCTGAGATATCGCCTGATTCTGGCTTTCTCCAACATTCGGAAACATGCGGGTGAGAATGGCATGCAAATCATCCAAAAGGAAATTGAGCGCGCTCGCATCATCTCCTGAAAATTTTATCTGGATGAGGTTCCGCAAACGCTCAAAAATCTCGAAGGGGGATCCCCCTTCCTTATCTCCAGTGATCAGCCCCGCCGTCTGATCTTTGGTTTTTTTCCAACTCTTGCGCAGGCGCTCCGGAGAAAAAAGTTCATCGATTTTATCAGGCATGGCCTGCACCAATAGGACCTTTAAAAATATACACGTAATTTCATCGCGAAGCCTGGATGGCCGTGGCGATTTCTCATTATAAATACCTGCCCAGGAACATGAAAAAAAGATAGCCAACCACAAGCACACCGGCCATTATCAGGTAGTTCCAGTAGGGCGAGCTGAATTGCTTGATATGGCCGACATCTTCGGTTTCACCAAGCAAAATGGGCATATCAGCCTGCTTAAGCCTCGCATGCAGCTTTTTCATATATTCGGTAATCTTGACAGGATTGTTTTCATAACGTCCTCGAAACCCGTAACGCAGACAAAAATAATAAACCTCATAGATAAAAGTATGCGTTTGTGGCTTCGGCAGAATGTCATCCAGAATTTCATAAAAGACCTCTCCCGCATTGTCGATTTGAAAGAGTTCCTTCTGAAGAAGAGGCCAGCTTATGTTTATGGTTCGCAAAAAATTGGTCTGGATCAGTTCATCAATCTGCGCCACTATGGCAAAAAGTATGATGTATGTATCCCGCTCGGAATATTGTTCAGTAAGCGTAGATTTCAGAAAATCGAGTTGGGTGCGGAGTTCCGCACGGATATTCACTATATCGTCGGAGCTATAGACCTCCACCCCAACGCCTGTCTGAATATCTTCATTCTCGCGCCGCTCACCTGTGCCGGCAAAGAGTGATGCTTCAGAGACATAGAGGCTTCTCCCACAGAGCCTCTCCATCCTTGTATAGATCTCATGAATAGCTTCCCACTGTTCATTTTTCATTTTATTTCCTTTGCTTGAGCGGATTCCGGCGTGCTGCCTGCAATCTCTCTTTGAACTTCTATTTTCGCACCGGAAATCCAGGCATTGAGAATATTCTCTACATGTGTGAGGAAAATCTCCATCATGGGCTCCCTGCTTGGATCATAGTCTCTAAAGCGCAGAATATATCTTTGTTTTAGCAGGCCGGGAAAGTTCTCATCCTGTAGTGGGGACTTTTCAATCCGCACATCAACAATTAGCTCGCACAGCGTCTGGAATTTGCTCTGCCGCGTGACGCCCATAACCTGAAGGATGTCCATTATCCCCTCGCGGCTCAGCGTCTCCCTGTTAGTGAGGGTGAGAAAATGGAGGAATCCTTCTATGCTGTCCTGAAAAAGGTTTTCCGTATGGGGCACGGGGTTTACGAGCAAATCCCATTTCAGACCACTCGTTCTGCGGCTGAAGGGTGTAACCGCGAGCCTCTGTGTCAGTTTTTCAGTAAACCAGGGCTGAAGCCAGAGAGCTTCCGTCGCTATTGTTCCCGGCTTCTCAAAAGCCTCGGGAAAATGCAGGTGGAGGTAATGGCGCTTCCGACCCTGGTTGTCCCTCAGTTCTTCCGTTTCATATGAGGGAGCCGTCCCCGAAAGAATCCCCGGTTTTATAAAAGTCATCCCTTCTTTGGTGACCTCATAGACGCCTTTCACGGAATGAAGTTCGAATCCATTCTCTATATTTGGATGACGTATTGTGTAGCTTTCCTGGACGCCATCACAGATCACAGGCATTGCCATCGCCTGCCGAAGATTGATGATAGGTATGGCAAAAAGCTGAAATACATCCTGATTTAATACAAGGTTTTTGGGCCAGCCGGGGCTCAAATCAAGGCAGATAGTGAACTCACTCCAGGAGGGGGGAGCCTGAGGAATGTCAATGTTGATGTAGAGTTCCTGCCAGGGGAAATGGAAAAAGACTCTCTCTTTCTGCAGAGGATGGGTGAAATCATCGTCGCCCTGCGGCATGCCGAAGGAAACATCACAGGGATCCCCGGATGATGTTTCCGTAGCTTTTTCATTAAATATCACCGATGCTCTTCTCAGATGACGCTTGAGATTGAAGAGAACCATCTGGGAAGCTTCATAGTTGTTCAAATGATTGATGATGAAGCTGAGCCGGCCGATTTCTTCGGTTCTGGCAAATGACGCACTGAGGCAAATAGTGATCCGGAATCCTCTGTCTTGCTTCAGCAGTATGCTAAATTTTGCAAGTGATATCGGAAGGATACGAAGATCACCCATGGTTCTGAAGATAGCGGCGCCCCCCGACTCGGGTGAAACAGCTATTTCCGATCCTTTCGGGTAAAATACGGTTTCTACAAGCTGCCGAGTGGGCTGCGCCTGCAGTATGCCTATTGAGGGCAGGGGCGCCAGCAGATAGGGGAAAAACTGCTGAAAAATCCTCCTGCTTGTTGCACTGATGTTGCGCGACCCGGCAAGCCGTGTGCGCGCGGAAAAGAGGGCCATGGCCTCAATCAAGCGCCTTACATCCGGGTCTTCCCGGTCCAGAGAAACACCGGGATGCATCGACGCATAGGCAATGCGGAAATTTTCCAGAGCATTCATCTCCTCCAGGAATGTTTTATATAAGCTTTCATCTATCTTCATGTTTCAACTTCAATTGTCAAACGTTTCAGCCAATATTGACAATATCCTTGATATTGACAATTGTGCCCTTGAGATTCACAATACCGGACGATTTCAGGTCCATCATCCCTGTTGCGTCAAGCGTGATGCTGGGTCCCTTTAACTCGGCGGTGGCTGTGCCGGAAAGCTTCAAGGTCATCCCGCTGATCTTGGATTCGGATGTGCTTTCAAGGGTTGAGTTCATGGCCGTATACTTCGCGTCAGCTGTGGCTGAGGCATTGATGTTCTGACTGCTCTTGATGGTAAAATTCTGCCCGCTTTCATGAGAAGTTTTTCCTGTAGATTTGCAGGTAATGGTTTCTGCGTTTACGGTAAAAGTTTTGCAATCAATTTGAATACCGCCGTCTTTCTGGGTAATTGTGCTTGTTTCTGTCTGTCCCTTGACGGTGGTTGTAATGCTCGCGCCGTCCATGACGATGGTCTGGGTGATCTTGCCATCAGCGTTTTCAACCGTCAGGACGATTCCTTTTTTCTTATCGAGCTCTACACGGCAAACAAGTGTTCCCATAATTTAAACCAGGTTTTTGTAGATCAATGTGTCTGTTATGAACTTTCCTCTTTGGTTTGCAGAATTATCGTACCCTCCTGGAGCTGGATGATTTCCGTATCTTTGCTTGACGTTCGCTTCATGTTCAGCTGCGGCTTGTTATTTACATAGACATGGCTGATGGATGTATTGCTGTCAGCGCTCTTACCCAGAAGAATATGATTCCCCTGAGTATCCATGGGCAGGCGTCCGTCGGGCCTCCAGTCAAGGAACCCGACAATCCGGGCTGTATGAAAGTCAATGGCCACAAGGACCCTCTCATTTTTATAAGCCGGAAAATAGAAGTGTCCGGGCGCAAAAAGAGGTTCAAAAGGAACAACAACCTGTTTATCGTCAAAAAGCGGCAGATTTACCCTGTACTGGTCAAGTTCAGTCTGCGGATGCGGATAGATCTGGTACGTTTCCTCTTCCTCTTGTCCCTGCTCACTCACGATTTTCCCTTCCACATATAAAGGGTAGGACGGCGCCTTAAACATCGGCATATTCAGAGCCTCCTCACTCGTCAGCTCCAATTGTGAGCGCATGTCTATATTGTATTGCGTATACGGCATATTATGATCATCATCCGGCGCGTCATTGGCGCTATTCGCCTGGATCAAAATATCCCGCACGCGGTATTCGTTGCCATAGATAAAAGACTTAGCGCTCCAGAGACCGCCTTCGAACTTGACAAAAGTACCGGGACGGTAAGTAATCAGGGGAAACCGCCGGTGTGTCAGAAAAATTTCATGTTCCCGTATTTTCTGTTTCCCCGACTCCAGACTGACGGCATCATCAAAATCCGATGCAATAGTCTCCCTCAACAGGATATCACGCCTGAGACCCTCTTTTGCCTCATCCCTGCTTGTCTCGCTCTTTCTCGGATCATCCGAAAAGGCATTCAAAAACCTGTCATTATAGCGAATGGTTTCAGGAAAGACGATCCGGTGATCTTCAACCTCGAGTTCGCTCATTGCTGTCGTCGTCCCGCTCTGGTCCTTTGCGACTGCGAGAGTATACTGATTCTCCTTGCCGTCATACCTGAAGACGCCGTTGTGGGAGGCCGCGTACCATATGATAAAATCATAGAAGCTGGCGCCGTTATCAGGGGCGCCCGGAGAAAGAGTATTAATGGCGAATTCGGTGTCCAGGATATCCCAGTCGTATGTCAGTTCAACTCCTGTTGCCTTATTGGCTTCGATGAGATCCTTGACGCTCCCGTCAACCAGAAGATCGCAGGGAAAATGCTGACGCCACAAAACAAAAGCGGGATCGGCAAAATCTATCTGGTAATGGCGATAAAGAACGGGATCGCCGCGGAGTTGGATATTTTCGATTGTCAACTCTTTAAGCAAGGCTTTACCGGCAACAAATCCCTGCAGCGTCAGAGGTTCGATATCTGTACCAGGCTGCTCGAAATGCGGCGCCACATCCAATTTAACCTCGATCAGATCCTTCGTTACAAAAGATGAGAAAAGCTCATCCCGGCTTTTATCCGATGAAACCCAGAAACTCAACCTGGCTGTAAAACCATACGGATGTATACTGGTTTCCAGGAACTTAATATTAGCGCCGGGGATATCAAACGTTTCACCGTTAATGGTCAGTCCCAGTGTCATTTCTAAAGCGTCTGTAAACATTACCGGCTCCAAATGGGTTATCATGGATTTTTAAGACGGAAGTCATTATACACGGAGTTGAATTCCATAAACAAAGCCTTTTGGGTATCCTTCATTGTGCATTCAATCTTAAAGGAAATGCGGAAAGGATCATTGGTTTTTTCTGTTCCTATCTTTACAAGCTGCAGTCTCGGCTCGTATTGTTCGATGTTATATTTCACTTCTTCCATTATTACGGCAGCTAAATGATCACGGGAACTGCATTCACTCATGTCGCGTATGCCAAAATCCGGGAGGAAGCTGCCGAAGCCCCTCTTGGTATTGAGCACGTAGTTCAGATTTTCAATAATATCTTTAAGATACCTGTCCTTGCTTCCGGCAGTTGGACTGTCGGCATATTTATTGAAGAGCGACATCAGACATATCCATAGTTTTTTTTGTTGCGAGTAAACGAAACAGAATAACATTTTACCCGGCCTTGCGGCCGGCGCAACAACGGGCGATCATTATTCGATGCGCCAAAAGACATAAAAGGTTGCATCTTTCAGTTCCGGTCTGTTGTAAAAAGCGACTGTCATTTCATTGAGCGCGTGGTCCCATTCTTCACCCTCCTTCAACTGATAGAATTCAACCTCCGCCCCGAAGGAGTGTTGAAAAGAGGGATGATCAACTTTTTTAAATGGTATCCCTTGAAGCGCCATCTTATGCACGACAGCCAACCGGGATAATCCAGCTAATTTCAGGTCGCCGATGGAAAGCTGGGTTATTACCTTGTCTTTCTGAGCGAGAAGATAAACGTTCGTGGCCTGACGTATTTCATCAGGCAACCGAATCTGGTATATATTGTCCCGGAGTTCAAAAGGAAGGTAGGGCGGCAGACTCCGTACCAGTTGCATTTGTTTGTTAAGAAGGTCCATAATGGTATAAAGGGATGCAAGCTGATCATGATTGTACGCGGAGGTTATATTTTCCGGCGTCGTGTTCCTGTAGAAACATACCTCCGTATATAAGGTATACAAATCTTCGTAGAAATAGAAGGGATGAAGATGAACCTGAGAAAATAGATTGGCCAGAAGCCTCTGTGAGCGGTACACGCTTTTCAGGCATTGCTTGACACTGGAGAGGCTGTCCCCGCTTAAGTACGAGACAGCATCCATGTAAAGATTATATTGAAAAAGCGCTAAGGCTTCGGCAAGTGCGTCAATTTCCTTCTTGAAAAACGGGGATGTACCCACTTGCAGCAGAGGAGGAACATACTCCTGTGAGACCTGCCAGATGCCCTGAGGACTTTTTTTGAACTCGGCCAATTTCAATGTCTCAAGGGCATTTGGATAATCCTGCTCCGAGGAAAGGGCCATGCGGTGAATGATCCTTGGAATCCTGACACCGGCATCCTCTTCCCAACCTCCTGTGCTGCTGTCGGCGGTGGGCATCTCATTGAGAATATGCAGGTATACGGACACAGTTGTCGTGCCGGGAAGGTTTAAATTAAATGGAGAGACAACGGCGTTCCCAGGCACATATAGAAGCAATCCGGATGCCATTACAAGCATCATTTCTTGAATGGAGAAGACACCTTCCCCTAAAAGCGATTCATTCAATATAAGTTTCCCGATCCCATACGAAGGCAGCCCCTGCGCGCGAAACCGAAGTACCGTGTTTGCAAGAAGCGAATCCTCCTGGGCCAGCAGATGTTCCGGCAGAAGGGTCTGGCCCATTTTCCAGAAGACTCGAGCAAGTTTGTCATTCATTTCTTTTTTTCCGCCTCAATGAGTGAACGAGTTGTGCAAAATCCTTTTCTTCCCCCGACCAGTTATTAAACTCAGATGATTTGTGAAGTTCCCCGCCCGAAGGCGGGGTTTCACTTTTACCGCTGAGGGACAAAGTCCCTCAGAATCTCTAAACGATTTTGTCCTCTTGTGATCCCAGAGGGGTAAAGCCCCTTTACGTATTTTACAAAAACTGCTGAGCCATACTGCCCCATCTGCAAGCGGGATATTCTGGCAGTTTCCGTAAAAAGCAATTCGCGCCAGTCACAGACCGGAAGCATTATGCCCCTACCGAAACACCCCATTGTAGTTTTACCGGTGAGTCGGAGGAATACGCAAGGGTCACTTCCTGTTCCTTATCCTCAGGCATAATGCCCAGATTAAAGCTGAAGTTTTTCGGAGAGACTACCTCCTGATTCTGTTCCATATCCATGGCAATGCTCAGCTGTCCCCCCGATTTTTGGATGAGCCCTTCAATCTCACTGTCGTCGGTGTGGAAGCACTTGTAATAAAGCTTCTTATCAAAGTCATAGTCATAGATGTTGAACTGGAACTTTACTCCCGTGTTGGACAGCGTTGCTCCCTGCAAGAGTTGCGCAATTGTCACCCTGTTGGGATTTGAGATCTGGCAGGAAAACTGAATCGGATCCGCATAACCGCCGCCCCAATAAATCGCCGATACGACTCCGAAAACAGCAACCTTTTCACCACCCGTATCTTCCGGATCCTGTACTTTCATATCGCTCTCAAGCGCCTCGTCGTTGAGTGTGCATGAAATAATATGACCAACTTTTGATTGTACATCATTCGAGAAATTAAAGCCCTGACTAATGTCGCAATCATAACTTATAGCCGCCATGTTCATACCTCCTTAATTATATATAAATCACGTTAATATCTTAGAGCCGGGCATCAAGCCTGAGCTCCGCGTCCATGCCTTCAAACTGGATGTGGGGAAGAATCGCCATTTTGCAGTCATACCAGCCGATGCTCCCCGGCCGCTCGACCACTTCCACGGAGGCCGCTTTAAATGGATAGCGGCGCAACGTCCGGTCATCGGGGTTCACCACGGTGGTAACATACCGGTAGATCCATTTTGTGAGCGTATCCTTAATATATGCGGCATCGGCGCTGCTGCCGATATTGTCCCGCATGATCGATTTGATGTAATGGGCGATCCTCGTCACGGAGAAAGTATAAGAGAGATTGGTGACGAGCTGCGCATTTTCCGAGTCTTTCGGATCTTTGAACTTTTTCGCCTTCTTGAGCGACTGGCAGCTGAAAAAGCACGCATCAGCAGTGCCTTTGCGATAGATAAGCGGCATAAATCCGCAGTTGGCGAATTCCAGCTCCCGGTAATCCGGGATTGCCATCTCTATGGGAAGCTTTAATTCTTCTTCGCCTCGTATGTTAAACGTGTGTACGGGAAGCCCGCTTACCAGGCCGCCGCCCTTCGGACCCCGTAAATACTGGCACCAGCCGGTCTGGGCAAAAGAGCGAACCATGTTCTGGGCAAAGAGCATGGCGGCGCTGCCCCAGACGTAATCCTCGTCTTTGTCGCCCCGGATCTTTTCACTGAATGTGATCTCCCGGCAGGGATTCGTTGCCGGATCATAGGGAAGGCGGTTGACATACCTGGGCAAGGTGAGCCCGAGATACGCCGCCTGCTCGGAGTCGCGCAGTTTGTTCCAGGCTCCGAATTTCGGATGGCTCATGAGGCCCTCAAGATCTTTGATGGCGGATAGCTCTTCCATAGAATCGCATCCGAAAAATTTCGGAGAAATCGATCCTACAAACGGTGCGTGACTGGCGGCCGCGACTTTCCCCATGGTCGTCAGCCAGAACAGGTCGTCAGGCGTGTGCTCGAAGTCGTACAGGCCTATCATACTGCCGAAGGGTTTCCCGCCGTACTGATCGTATTCATGGATATAGACCTTTTTGAAAAGCGCGCTGCCGGTAATGTCCACGGCATTGGCTTCAAAATCCTCGAAAAGTTCATCCTTGGTCACGTCAAGAATGTCGATCATGATGTCGGCCTTAAAGTTTGTATTTAAGATAAGGTCGTTCAGCGATCGCCAGGACGATTCTATCGCCTTGAATTTTTCATTATGGATGATCTCGTTAATCTGATCATTGACCGCCCGGTCAATGCGCGCGGTCAGTTCCTGGATGCTGCCTTTGTCCAGACGCTTTGAGGACTTATCGACGTTCAGCAGCAGGGCGGCCATACCGGAAAGAAAGCGGTCTTCTTCGCTGACGTCTTCCTTTACGACCTGCAGGTTGTCCTGAATCATCGGGGTTGCTTCTTTCACCTCAGTGCTCAGACGCATGCTGGAAAGAAAGCGTTTGAGATCGAGCTCTTCCGTTTTTTCTGCGGTTTTTTCCGCTTGTTTTGTTTTTTCGGTCATGGATTTTTCTCCTCCTTTTCTCTTACTTCCCACTTAAAGGAAGCTTCATGCTTTCATACCCCTTCAACTGTTCCAGCATCTTGGCCAATGCTTCCTCGTTGCCCATTAATTCATTGAGCAGCTTGCGGAACTCCTTCCTGTTATCCACGTTGGAGATAACCTCCTCCAGAAGCTTTTTCATCTGGAGCAATCCTTTGAGCTTGGGTACGTGCTTTGCCACGTGGTCGGGAGAAAACGCCTTCATACTGTCGATCGGAATGTTCACGTTCATATCTTCGGCGGCCTCCGGGTCAATCTTGTTTGATACGGCAAACTGCAAGGACATGCCCATGTCCTTCATGACCGAATCTGTGTTTTTACCATCCAGGTTACGCAGTCGCCGCTCTTCCAGATCGACCTGCCGGTCCTGGGAGCTTCCCAGAGAAAAATCACCCTGAACCAAGAGCCTGAGCGGCAGGGTCACGTCCTGGAGCGCGCCATCAATTTCCGTTTTGTATCTAAGTGTAAGCCGCGATTTGGGAATTTCATCCTGTATTGCCATTTGTAATCTCCTTTCTAAAATTAATATTTCTCAAACTTTTGCATTCTATTTAAGGTTAATGTTTTCCTCCAACAGTCCCCATATTCATAACGCACCCCCGTAGCCGTGTAATGCACTGGAAAATCTCTCCCCGTGACCTTCGAAACAGTGATCCCGTCAGGTACTGGCTGCGGCACCACTGGTGATCCACCTCAGCGTCCTCGAGAAGCCTTGGGTACAGGGGGAAAACCTCTATCTCGTCTGGTTGAAACTCATCCCCCATCTCCTGTGTAATAAGGGAACGAATGTGTGATAAAAGTACGGTGTCATCAAAACCGGTCTTCGCACCGCGAAAAATGAGTAACACACCTCGGTGTCCGACTCCGGGATCGGTTTGGGGAACATCAACGAAAGAACTGAAGAAAGAGTAGCGGCTCCCCATATTCCGGAGAGATTCCAGTATCTCCTGAACCGGATAAGTTCTGCCTTCTTTATTGAACACATTGAGCCCTGCAAAAAACCATTCCTGCCGGTTCCTGACTATAATATCGGCGGTCGCCCTTTTTTCCTTCTCAGGCGCACCGGGTGCGGATATGGAGTAAGCACCGGCGTCTACGGGAGGCGTATAACCCCCTCCGGAAAGGTCGCCGAGACACCATGAGCTTCCGGGGACAGGCATCACGTTCACATGGGCCATGCCTTTACGCCGTATAGAAAACAAGGAACACCCTCCCAGCGCTGCATCCCATCTCAGGTTAAATGCATAGGCATTCTCAAGCTTGAGTCTCTGGATAAAATAATGCCACTGATCCATATCCTGGGATTCTGCGGGATTGCGAAACCAACATTCCCAGGAATCACCGGCCTGTACCTGCTTTTCCAATAATATGTCCCGTACCTTTTTACTTACTCCGAACGCTTTTATGGATTGATCCATGACAAGTTCCGGCCTGGCGGCAATAACTTTTGGTGAGAGATGGAGATAGCTCGCACCGCAAAGCAAACCAGCCAAGAGAAAAGACGGACAGATCTCCATGCAATGAAATCCAGGCGCTGTATACATTTTACCCGGCCCCAGACCCAACGCAATCAGCCCGTCACGCAGGGCGCAGAGATAGGCCGCATCGCTTGTGATAGTCATGGGAACGTGGGGATCAGGTCCGTGGGGATTAAAACAGAGAAACACGGCCTGCCCAGAGGGATATGTGAAAACCTGTTCCTCTTCAAGGGGAACAACCCCCTTGAGATCACCCTCCGCCAGTATCATTTTACTCCACGCCGACAGGAGTGGATGATATAGTTCATCAGTAACGATATAATCAGGCTTAAGCGCTGCGATCCTCCTTTGCAGAAAACCTTTTCCCTGCGGGTACAAGAAAGAAATCCTGCAGCCTATTTTCAGAGCCGCCAGCAGTTCAACCGCCATTTCCAGTCCCATGGTCCGGATGATACAGAGCGTATTGCCGGCCTTGAGGCCACGTCGGACCCAAAAACCTGCTTTCGCTGCAGCCATATTCCCGAGTTCTTTATATGAAATGTTTCTATAGCCTGAAGCTAAATCATACCAGGATAGAGCCGGTGTCGGATTGTGAAAGTTGCGAATGACGATATCGTGATAGAAGTTATACTTGCTGAACAGAGAGCTCGCTCCAGGCGCGGCGCCGCGTGCATCAAAAGCGCCTTTCAGTGCGCGCCAGAATTCCCCAGGCTCGCGGTAGCTTTCTTCAAGCCACTCCAGCTTCCCGCAGGGTTGCTGTGCTTCCAGGCGCAAATCATTTTCTATGGCTGCTGTATTTAAAATTTGCGGCATAGAATATCATCATTCATTGAAGCTCTCTGCAGTAAACTGCGGAGAATCTTCGATCCATAAGGAATAATTATGTTCCCCATTTGCTCGCTTACCCCGCAGCAAGCTACGGGGAATGCACTCGCTACCGGATTCAAAAAAATGTTTCAATCCTGCTTAAGGGTTAGCTGTCACCACAAAAGCCCCTTGCGATATTCTTCCAGCGCATTCTTTTTAATAGTAATCTTATATTCTGACTCGAGGGGTTTTTCAAGCAGCATTTTCCATTTTTCACCCGGTTGAGTAAAAAGGATATACACCCCTATCGATAATGTATCGGGTTTCGTGACGAGGATCTTCTCGTTTTGTCCGGGCATGAGTATATGCCAGCCCAAAAGACTCTCGTCCGGCGGTTCGGCATATACTATATCAGCGATATCATCATAGTTTTCTGTCAGGAAGTTCTTTTTATTCACCTTGCGAATCACAAGATATACAGGCCGCTGATCATTCACACTTTCATCGGGAGTTATATAGAAAGTAACTTGTTCCTTGGGCACCGCCTTGGGACCGCATCCATAGAAACTTCCCATGAGAAGAAGCACGGCGAGAATACTTACCGCTCCCGCTGTATACCATGAAACAAGTGTCGCATTAAATCTTACCATGAAACAATATCCACAGCGTATATCCTATACCTTTCCCGGTGTAATTACCGGGGAAGTTTGAACAGAGCCCAGGGGTCGTTCTGAATGGCAAATTTAATATCTATGGCTCTGCTTTCGATTTCTGTCGCCGGAGTATCTATTACCCATGTAAGCATACGGGTCGCCTTCGCCGACCTGCCTTCTCCGGCGCCATAAAAGCTCCCGGCGGATTTAGCCCCTCTCGTAGAATCGTAGAACTTGCTCACAACCGCATATTCCTCCGTTTTTAGGAGAAGACGGTAGAAACTCCAGTATGAGCTGGGAATTTCTATGGCACTCTTGATCCTTGAAGCTCTTTTTTGAACGGCAAACTCTGCCCCGACAGATACCTTAGACGGAATGTGCCAGGAAAATTTTATTTTCTTCCATGACGGCTGCTGATTAAAACCAAATACTGAGGTTTCCCCTACCTGCAGAAAGGCAAGTACTGCAACGGGCTCATAAGCACGCGCCTGAGGCAAAGGGCTTGTTTTGATCATGAACTCAAAGGGCCGTTCTTTGCCCTCTTTATCCCACAGAATACTAGAAAGCCGCGCCATCCCATTGACTGTCGGGATCATGTTGGACGGTAACCTCGGATAGTCGTATGGACCACCTCGTCTCCGCCACTGCCCTCCTTCCTCGATACAGAAAGGCGCGAGCATTCTCTGAAATGTCTGCCAGAAGTGTCCGGAGGGATGTGTCGCATTTCTCAGGGTTTCTATTGTTACATCCTCACGGGATGCTATATCGAAAGGAAATTTATTATGGAGCGGCAGTATATCGTTCTGTCTGAGTTCCGTCCATACTTTGCCGATATCGGTCTCAAGTTCGGTCATCCCCAGGAAATAGGCCTGCCAGACGGGCGCCAGAAAAATGTCCTGCCATGGGGTGGGAATCCCCACACTGTTGAGCCAGAGCTTTACCAAATTAACATAGGAATCCTGTTCGCCTCTAAAGATGGAGAAACTGATACGGCCCAGCGGCGTCAATCTGCCCTTCAGTACGGCGCATGACTCATCCTTGTCTTTCTTCACCGCAGGCGCCTGGTCCTGCATATCCATCTGCATCTGATCAAGCAGGGCTTTGTACTTCTCAAGTTCGGGGAATGTGCCTTTCTGTTCGCCCATGAGACGCCTTAAAAAGTCGAATTCAGCCAGTTTCGAAGAGAGAGATCGCAGGTATACATTCGTGCCGGGATCAATCTGGGTATTGTCCCTCATAGTAAGCAAAACCTCCATGAACGGGGAGGATGGCGAGACCATTTGACTCAATACGTAGCGCAACGCTCCCGGAGAACTGGCTTTTATATCGAATTCCATGTAATATTTCCGGTAGTACTGCGCATAGCGCCGCCCATAGATTTCGGTCTCCTTAAACAGGAAATTCGAAAAATAAATTTTATCCTTCTGAGGTATGGGCGAATTCTCTATCAATGCGGGGAGGTCTGCCAGGAGAGGTTTTACTTTTCTTTCCAGGGCTTCCTTGGTGAACCTTCCGTCAACCCTTGCGTGGCCGGTAAAGAGAAAGCGTCCATCGTTGGAAACATTCATGATGAGATCTTCAAATTCCTTATCTCCCGTGAAAAAGAGCAGGCCGTCCTGACGTTTGTTGCGGCTGATGAAATCTCTTAAGAATAAGGTGACCCTGCTGCGGTTCAGGAGATCGGTCCACTGCTGGGCGCTTATCTTAAATTCTTCGTTGCCAAACAGAATTTGAAACTGCAGATCTTTTTCGCTTTCAATGCCCTTGTAATTAATCATATTTTTGAGGTGTTCAAAGAGGCCTGGAAGTTTTAACTCATTCGTCACTTCCGGATAATTCATGCTGGAATTTTTTATAAATTTCAGAAAATTTTTGACGGATTCCTGTTTAATTGGGGCATCCTGCTTGGCAATCAACTCAAGACTGATGCCTAAAGAAGATTCTTTTTTCAACAGTTCAGAAATCCTTGCAGCAATGTCATAAAACTCGATTCGCCGGATCACTTCGAGAAAGCGGTCATTATTCTTTTGTACTTTATCGAATTCCGCGGTCGTCAACACCGGCTGCTGGCATAGACGGCTGATATCACCAAAATGCGCCATCCAGGCACGGGGATCATCGGAAACTCTTTTTGTCTCACGGGATGAAAACTTTTTCGCATCGAGGAACACAGGTCGTGAAGATTCGTTGTTGTAAACATAATCCCCTATCATTATCTCAGACATAGTGAGAACTTGAGCCCATCGGGTAAGATTATCACGGATGAGGCTTCCGAGTTCGTTCTCCTTCGTTGCATAGAAGAGCGCTAACAGATAGAGCATTTTGTCCTGCGCATCATCAAATTTCTGGCCACGCTCTTCGATGATGTTGATTTTTTTCCCATGCCCGGCAGCTTCACCTTCCGGGGTCGCCGCATGCATGGAGAATCTGTCCAGTGCGGGATACAAATAGAATTTGCGAATGTTATCGATACAGCGCCGTGTAATCTCCTGATTTGCATGTGAAAAGAAATCAGGCAGTATTTTCATAATGGCATGTTCCTGCACATACGTTGCGGGTAACAGCGCATGCATTCGTTGATCGTACTGGGCGGGCGGAGAGGCTTCCAGAATTGATAGTAACCGGTACCGCTCCATGATCAGGTGTCGCTCATAGATGTACGTGGCGCTTAAAAACATGAGCCCCGCCACGCATACGGCGGCAGCCGCGACGCGGTGTTTGAAAAGCGGATCAAATTCTTTTAGTTCTTTCGCAGTAATCGATGGGGCAAAAGGATTCAGGACGGGGGTTTTTTCATCCATTTGCGATGTGAGGTAGAGCTCGGTCACCTCCGGTCCCAGGGATAAGGGGTCGGGGCTTTGAAGAAATTTAATGAACATGGAGAGATACTGAAACAGCTTCGGCGACTGACGAATGAACGTAATCATTTTCAAATACTTGTCAGCGGGAAGTGTAGTCAACGCACGAGTGAGATGTTCTTCGTACGGCTCAAGACATCCTGTAATATCCGAAAGATCGCTTGTTGAACTGAAGGCGAATTTTAAGGGAATGTTGTTTTGACTGAGAAACTGTGAAAATTCGTAGAATCCCTCATACTGATCCATGTACGTAAGCGCAATGCGAACCTTTATCGGCTTTCTGCGTATCCGGGACAGCAGGTTGATTTTCCCCCGGATTATTTGGGCCTTTTGTTTCAGATATTCTAAATATTCCGGTTCCTCCGTCTGAAGCGCTGCGCCGTTTACAATCACCACGACGGTAGGGGCCTTACGCCTGAAAAGCGGCTTCCACAATTTTAAGAGGGCACGGCGGGCATTTTCCGATGTATCGTTCAGCAGGGATGCGGATAATTCCTGCACCAGTACCTTGGATCCGAGATAGATTTGCAGCAGAGGATTTGTTGTATAGCTGGGGTAAAACTGACGTGCATGCCCCTGCCAGTCCGTATAATTGTCAATAAGGGCGCTTTTCCCTGCGCCGGCTTCTCCGAGCACCACAAAGTGCTCATAGACCATAATGGAACGCCGCAATTCCCACGGTATCTCCTTGAGAAATCCTTTCCATGCTTTGGCGAGGCTGGAGACGGGTATGCCCTCCTCCTCCTTCTTCTTCTTTTCACCTTCAGGGGGCGTCGTTTTTTTCCTATCGCCCTTCGCGCGACGCTTCCTTATAAAATAGATGATCACTAAAATTATAGGTACAAGGGCGAGGAGAGCAATCAGATATGGCCAGTATTCCCACGCGAAGAATCTCTTGGCGTATCCGATTATAGTAGTCAATAACTTCATGGGATTGTCTGCTTCAGTGTAATGTTGCCTAAGGAGAGCAAATCCTATCGGGAAGCACTCTCATCCTTTTCCCCCTGAGCATCGGATTCCGTTGCTCCTTCAAGGATATCGTTCGTTCCGATTACAAGTTGATCCTCTTGCACCGAGATATAGACGGTATCGCCCGGCTTGATTCTGCCTGCGATAATATCCTCGGCGAGAGGATCCTGGATACGAGTCTGAATAACACGGTTGAGCGGTCTCGCGCCCATGAGCGGATTATAACCAAGCTCGCCCAGGAGCACAAACGCCTCGTCTTTGACCAGGAGTTGCATTTCTTTCTCTTTCAGAAGCTTTGCCAGGCGTTTAATCTGTATATCGGCGATTATTTTCATGCCTTCCATAGTTAACTGCTTGAAAATCAAAATATCATCGAGTCGATTGATAAATTCCGGCCGAAAGTGCGATCGCACGGCCTTCATTATGGATGAATTCATCTCCTGTATCTCTTCCTCCGTTTCCGCAGGTCGAATGCTTTCCGCTCCGAGGTTTGATGTCATGAGTACGACGGTGTTCGTAAAATTCACCGTCTGGCCCTGGCTGTCGGTTAGTCGTCCGTCATCAAGCAACTGGAGGAACAAATTGAATACATCCGCATGCCCTTTTTCCACCTCATCAAACAGAATGACGCTGTAGGGTTTACGGCGGACGCTGTTGGTGAGCACACCGCCTTCTTCATACCCGACATATCCCGGAGGGGCTCCGACCAGACGGGCCACGGAATGCTTTTCCATAAATTCGCTCATATCAATCCTGACAAGAGCGCTCTCGTCATCAAACATGTATTCCGCCAGGGCCTTGCATACCTCTGTTTTTCCCACACCCGTAGGACCGAGCATTAAAAAGGAAGCGATGGGGCGGTTCGGGTTCTGCACGCCGGCCCGGGATCGTCGTATGGCCTTCGATATCACCGTAAGGACATCATCCTGGCCGACAACCCGCCGTCGCAGATGATCCTCTAAGTGGAGGAGTTTGTCTATTTCCGAACTCATTATTTTTGAAACGGGTATGTTGGTAAGCCGGGATACCGTATCGGCGATGTCATCTTCCGTGATAGTTTTTCGGAGAAACCCTTTCCCGGAAATATCCACATCCGCGTATTCCTCCAGTGTGTTATTGCATTTCGGGATGATCTTGTACTGCAATTCGGCAACCCGTGCGAAATCCTCTTCCCGGATCTTTTGCTCCATTTCACGCTTGGCTTCCTCGAGGGCCTTCTTCGCCTCCTGAACCTCTGTGAGGGCTTTCCTTTCCTTTTCCCACTTTTCCGTGAGCTGGCGGCTTTTCCCCTTGAGCACTTCCATCTCCTGCCTGAGGTTGCTCAGCCGTTCTTCCGTCTGAGTGTCCGTTTCGTGTTTTAAGGCACGGATCTCGATTTCCAGGTCAACGATCCTGCGGTCTATTTCAGCAATTTCCTCGGGTTTTGAAGAAAGGCCGATCCGCAGAGACGCCGATGCCTGGTCAATCAGATCGACAGCTTTGTCCGGCAGAAACCGGTCCATGATGTAGCGCTTCGAAAGTTTCGCTGATGCAATAAGGGCCGCGTCAAGAATTTGTATGCCGTGATGGACTTCGTACTTTTCCTTCACCCCGCGCAGTATGGTGATGGTTTCATCAAGACTCGGCTCTTCCACCATGACGATCTGGAAGCGGCGCATCAGGGCCGCGTCCTTTTCAAAATGCTTTCTGTATTCTTCCAGGGTCGTCGCGCCGATGCAGCGAATTTCGCCTCTGGAGAGGGCGGGTTTGATCAGGTTGGCGGCATCCATGGCGCCTTCAGAACCCCCGGCGCCGATGAGCATATGAATTTCATCAATAAAAAGCATCACATTGCCGGCATCGATGACTTCCTGCAACAAGCGCTTGAACCGTTCCTCAAATTCTCCGCGGAATTTGGCGCCCGCGATGAGCTGCCCCATATCAAGGGAAAGGATTGACGCCGTTTTCATGTCATCCGGGACATCTCCATTGACAATTCGCTGGGCCAGGCCTTCCACGATGGCAGTTTTGCCCACGCCGGGTTCTCCGATAATTATGGGATTATTTTTAAGACGGCGGCTCAGAATCTGGATGGCAAACCGTACCTCCTTGTCTCTCCCGATAACGGGATCCAACCCGCCCTGGCGGGCCCGCTCCGTAAGATCGAGGGTATATTTGGCGAGGTATTCAAAATCACCGATACCTTCTTCTCCTGCGGAAAATCGGCCTTTTTGAGGTTGCGTAAGGATGGTCTCAAGCTCCTTCCTGTCCACGCCGGCATCTGAAAAGGCCTTGGCCATATCCTCCGCAGTGAGCATGCCCAGCATTATGTGATTGATGCCGATATATTTTTCCTTTGTTCTGTTACTCGCCTCCTCTGCAAGGATGAACACCTTTTCCAGATCGCGGCTGATGGGCGTCTGCGAACTATCCGCTTTGCCCTTCGACTGTGTAAGGAGTTGCCCGTCCACCCGCGCGCCAAGGGCCTCAAGATCAATACTGGTATGGGATAAATACTGCCGCGTCAGAACATCCTTTGGTTGCAGCATCACGGAAAGCATATGCCATGGGGTCACATACTCGTGATCTCTCTTTACGGCAAGCCGACACGCGCTTTCAATGACATCCTGAGCTTTTACCGAAAATTTTTCAATAATCATGCTGTTTCCTCATTCAAATCAGGTAGGAGCTAATGTAAGCCCGCTCATTAAATGCAGCTGTACTATTTAATAATTTCCGTATATTTATAAATACTTATTTGCTCTTTTTCTGAGTCAAAGTTGCAAGCCGCATAGGCATCGGTGGGATACGAAATGCTATGTCAGCTTAGTATGGGACTATACTTTTTAAAATTCAGAACGCCGGTGGAAACGGTACTGAAATTTTGTTAAGTAACAAGGAATGTGTTTCGTATGGAATGTTTTAATGCTATGTAGTGTATATGTCAAGCAAATTGTGTAATGAAGCGAGTTTTGCAAAATTGCCTTCATGCGCGTTTTGAGTTTTTTTATTATCTGTCGCAAGCGTGAAAAAAGGACATACAAAATCAGAATAAGGATACAACGTTTTTTATACGTGCGGCTCCCTACTATTCTCAGATTAAAGCTGCTTTTTTATTGATAATCATTCAAGAATTACTTATAAGAAAAGAAAATTTTAAGGTTCCGATACAATACGGTGCGCGGTAACGGAAAAACGGGATTCCATGAGAGGCTCCATTAAAACAAGGCTGACAGGCAACGTAATCGTCGTGTTATTCTCCTTATTGCTCTTTGCGGGGATAGCCTTCAGCGATGATACGGAAGAAGTGTATGTGCAGTTAGGTCATGTCTTTACCACAAATGCCATATCCTTTTCTTCTGACGGCCGGCATGCAGTGTCAGGAGGCGATGACCAGACACTGAAACTATGGGATGTAACTACGGGAGCAGAAATGAGAACGTTTACCGGACATGCCAGCCTTGTTTCCTCAGCAGTTTTTTCTCCCGATGGTCGCTCTATCTTATCGGGAAGCTGGGATCAAACCCTCATCCTCTGGGAAGCGGATACGGGCAGAGTAATAAGGACTTTCAAAGGACACTCAGGCTCTGTGAGTTCCGTGGCGTTTTCTCCCAACAGCCGTTATGCCATCTCCGGCAGTTATGACAAGTCCGTGGTGCTCTGGGATGTAGACATGGGGAGGGAAATCAAGACTCTCACCGGGCATTCAGGATATGTGAGTTCCGTGACATTTTCTCCCGACGGTCGCTCCGCTCTATCGGGTAGCCACGACAAAACCTTAATTCTTTGGAATATTGAAACGGGCGAGGAGGTAAGGGTGTTTTCCGGACATTCAGGCGTAGTTACGTCCGTGACATTTTCTCCCGATGGTTTGTATGCTGCGTCGGCAAGCAGCGACAACACCCTGAAGCTCTGGGATATTAAGGCTGGCAGGGAGGTCAGGACGTATGCAGGACATGCACACAGAATAACGTCGGTATCCTTTTCTCCCGACGGTATCCATATACTCTCAGGAAGCGAGGACGGCTCGTTGATGTTATGGAATGTGAAGGCAGGCACGAGGGTCAAAATATACAAAGGGCACTCCGGGTGGATTAAATCGGTGTCTTTTTCTCCGGACGGCCGCTATGCGCTGTCGGGAGGAAATGACCTGAAGCTCTGGGATGTATTTTCCGGCAGGGAAGTGAGGACGTTTACCGTGCATTCTGGACGTGTGGATGCGGCAGCATTTTTCCCCAACGGGCGCTCCGTAGTGTCGGGAAGCGTTCATAATATCTACAAGCTTCTCGATGTTGCCACGGGCAGAGAAATTGCCACAATAATGAGCTTCTTCAATGGTGAATGGATAATCATCACACCGGACGGGTATTTTGATTCCTCACCGGGCGGCGCGAAGCAACTCAAAATTCCCATTGGCAACAGCATCTATGGAATCGACCAGTTCAGTGCGCGTTTCTACCGCCCCGACATGGTTCAATTCGCGCTTACCGGAAAAGAACTTCCTGAGGCAGAGGAGGATTTTGCGCAGATTGCGTTGCACAAACCCGCCCCTTCCGTGGACATCGTCTCGCCAAAATCAGGAACTGCCTCCGATAAGAGCAGCATCAGCATTTCACTGAAGATTACGGACAACAGGGGCGGCATAGGAAACATACATGCGTATCTTAATGGAGCGCTGGTAGTGAACGACGGACGAAACAGCGTCATGACGGGCGAACGGATGGTAACCTTACGCATTCCCATAGTGAAAGGGGAAAATATCATCAGTGTTGTAGCCTTCAACAGGGACGGTTCCATGGCGTCCACACCGTCTTCTATTACCGTGAATTCACGCGCCGCCATGAACGACCCCGTTATTCATGCACTCATTGTGGGAATCAACAGATACGGAAATGAATACTTGTCGATGAAATATGCCGTGTCAGATGCTGCGTCCTTTGCGGATACATTAAAGAACAGTGCAGGACCGCTTTTCAGTAAAGTGAACATCAAGATTCTGACCTCATTCGAGGAAACGTCAAAGGAAACAATCAAGAAGGTCTTTGAACATATTAAAGATATCATCAAACCTCACGATCTATTCGTCTTTTATATGGCCTCGCACGGTCTCATCGACATCATTGACGACGAAGAACAGTACTATTTTCTTACCAGTAATGTACATTTCCTTTCATCACACCAAATAGGAAAACAAGCATTGAGCCAGGAGGATATGCTCTTTCTAATCGGAAACATTCCGGCACAGAAAAAATTTATCATTCTTGATACCTGCCATGCGGGACACGGAGCGAATGAAATTTCTCTTGAAAGGCTCAAAAGACACAGAGGCCTTACGGAGTCAACTGCGGTCAAATTGCTTCAACGCACTCTCGGGAATACCGTCTTTTCATCACTCTCCGATATCAGAACGGCCTTTG
>PDVJ01000069.1_pt1 | contig 26976 bp, 25 predicted proteins | sample 1369811 | NCBI WGS metagenome assembly PDVJ01 (sample SAMN07795376, study PRJNA414565) | Alkali sediment metagenome, whole genome shotgun sequencing project. | reverse complement strand
AAGGGATTCCGCTTGTCAGCGCCGCATAGGCATAGAGCATGCTCGGGGATATGGATGGATCGTTCTTTCGCAGCCCCTCTTCAAAAGCGCTGAGCGAGGAGTGGACCGGACCGGCCTGGAGAAAAGCTTCTGTGCTGGCGCACCAGACCATGACACAGCGTGACACTTTCTTTTCCCGTTTGAACGTTTCGATATCGGCCCTGAGTGCGTCCACAAGCTCCAGATGACTCTTCTCTTTTTTGACGTGGGGACCGTGTAGGTTCTTCACGTATTCCTGCTTGAATACCGCAGGCCAGGGTTTTATCTCCTGCAACTCTGTGTGGACAGGATCGAGGTCCTCCTTTTTGAGAACCGCCGCCTGAAGAGCCCCCTTGTAGCAATCGTCAGGGAACACGTCCCAACCTCCAAAGACTAGATCGTCCAAATTCGCAAGGGGCACAAAATCCTTGATCATGGGGATGCGGAACTCGAACCTCTTTCCCAGGCGTATGGTCCCCATCTGCGTCAATGACCCAATGGGAAGAGCCAGACCCTGGCGGATGGCAGCCACTCCTGCCAGAAAGGTGGTGCTCACGGCTCCGCCTATCCCGGGTATGAGCACTCCCAGTTTTCCTTCTGCTTTGTGAATTTCTTTTTCCCGTCTCATCAATACACTCCTCACGACCGCGCGACGCTCAAGAAAAGACGTCCCGAAATTTGCGCTGTAGGCTAGACCTTCTCGCGATATTCAGCAAGATCCTTTTTGTCTATTTCTGAGCACTCGGTTTCGAAAAGGCTTTGGCCTTCACTTTCCCGTTCAGGAACTGCACATTGATGGTCCCGTCTTTTCCCACCCATTTCAAGGAGGTTCCTGATAGGCCCGCAACATTGATATTTGATAACTCAGTCGGTGCGCCGAGGAGGCTCTTCACCTTCTCCTCGGTCATGTCGATCTCGATTTTTCCGTAGTTGCTCTCATTCACTTTCGAGCCGCACGCGGCCAGAATGAAGAGCATGAGGAACAGAGCGATCACAACATGGCAAGTTCGAAGCGGATTCGTCTTCATCAGTGCAAATCCAGGTGTTTGATGGCTCCAGAGATGGATCGTCAACCGAGTTCCCATCAGGCGGCTACACCCTGATGGGTTTTTTCTCCTTCCCCAGCCTCCTTCGTTCCTCGTCCCTGACTTCTCTTCGAAGGAGCTTGCCGACTTTGGATTTGGGAAGCATGTCCCGGAACTCCACATACTGGGGAATTTTGTAGGCAGCGAGCCTGTCCTTGCAGAATTTCAGCAACTCAGAACCGCTCACTCCTCGGACGTCCTCCTTGAGGACCACGATCCCCTTGATCCTTTCCCCAACCTTTGGATCAGGGACTCCCACCACGCAGGCGCCCACCACGGCCGGGTGGTCCTGAAGCACGGCTTCTATTTCCGAACAGGACACCCTGTACCCTTTGTACTTGATGATGTCCGCACTTCGGTCCACGTAATAGAGCTCCCCGTCTTCATCCATTCGCACAAAGTCTTTCGTGCGGTACCATATCTTGCCGTCGATCTCCGCGTAGGAGTCCGCGGTCTCGTCTGGTTTCTTCCAGTAGCTTTTTGAAATGAACTCCGAGGTGACGAGCAATTCTCCCGGTGTTCCTGGTGGGACGGGTTCGAGCGTTTCCGAATCCACGATTCGGGTTTCCCGGGAACTCAGGGGACGGCCGATGCTTCCGGGAACTGGTTCTTTGTCCAAGGGGCTCATGGCCGTGAACCCGACCTCCGTTGCCCCGTAGACCTGGTGGATGGGGACCTTGAATTTTTGCTTCCAGCGGTGATACACCTCCAGGGGAAGAACGTCCCCTCCGCTCCAGCAATACCGGAGGGAGCTCAGGTCAAAAAGGTCGAGTCGGTCATTCTCCAGGATCATTCGATAAAGCGTGGGCGCACCCAGGAACAGGGTCCCCCTGTACTTCTCAATGGCTTTCAGGATCGCATCCACAAGGGGCACAGGCATGAGCACGGCGGTGTTCCCTTTGGTCAGAACCATACCCAGAATAACGCCCTGGGCCATCTGGTGAAACAGGGGGTTCACCATCATGAAGACCTCTTCCCCCTCCCGGATGAATCCTTCCCCAACGTTTCTGATTTCATTCACAAAGGAAACCATTCCGGTATGCGTGGCGATGCAGCCCTTGGGAAATCCTGTTGTGCCGCCGGTATACAAAATGTAGCTCAGGTGATCACGCGGATGGATATCTACCTTCGGCGGAGAGGGAGGGTATTTCAGAAGATCCATGAAAGAATGAACCCCCTCCCCCTTTTCGATCACCCCGTCCGGCACCTTGTCGAAAAGGGTCCCGACAAGTCTCTTATAGAAAGGAAGGAGATCCACGTAGTTTGTCACGATCGTTCTTTTCAGACCTGTGTCAGGGGTCACCTCTTTGATGTACCTGAAGTTCGTGTCCTGGCAAAGTACGGTTTGAGCCTCAGAGTCCTTGATCAAATACCGAATCTCATGGGGGGTGTAGATGGGCGACACAGGAACCGGTATGGCTCCTATCTGCTGAGCCCCGAAATATCCAATAAGAAACTGGGGACAGTTCGGGATGTAAAGCATCACTTTGTCATTGTCTCTTACCCCAAGGTCATAGAGGGCGGTTGCGAATCGACGGACGAGTTCCACGAATTTCCTGTACGAAAACTTCTGCCCCAGGTACATAAGAGCGGTCTTGTCAGGATATTTTTCGCAGGCCCTTTCAATCCCTGCAATGACCATTTCATCGTATTTCGGCATAGTTTCCCTCTGGTTGCCTGCTTCAAGTATTTCAAAATACCAGCGGAAGCTATCATATTCTATAAAGGATTGCAAAGGGAGCCTCTAAAAGGACTGAGGCGAACCGGATATCTCTGGAAGACGCCGAAAAATACTATGTTTCACGGCAGGCGACCAAGAAGTTCGTCGAACCTGAAGAGATTGCCGAGACGGTTCTCTTTCTCGCGAGTGATAGGGCGAAGTCTATTACAGGCCAGTTTATCCAGGTCTGCGGAGGTTTCGAATGAGCTCTCTTGCTGAAGAAGTTGCCGTCGTCACGGGCGGAGCTCAAGGGATCGGTCTCTCTATTGTGGAAAGGCTGGCCAGCGACGGCTTTAAGACAATAGCGGTCGACATCAAGCGAGAAGAAGTTGAAAAAGAGGCGGCAAATCTCCACGATGCCGGCCTTGATGTAACAGGTTTTGGACTTGACGTGTGCGATGGTCGATCGGTCGCTGAGCTGATGAGCAAACTGGAACGGATCGACGTCGTTGTCTGCGCAGCCGGAGTCTATTGGCCGCGCTATTTCATGGAAGTCACGGAGGATGACTTTCGAAGAATCATGGAAGTCAATCTGATCGGTGTCTTCGTTGTCGCTCAAGAGGCAGTTAAGCGGATGAAGCAGGGGGGCAGAGTAATCCTTATCTCCTCACGCGGAGCACTGGGGGGAACGGGTTTCCCTCACTATGTGGCCTCCAAGGCGGCGGTCATAGGGCTGACCCGTGCCATGGCGATGGAGCTTCGCGAGTCAGGGATTATGGTCAATTCCGTCGCTCATGGCTTCACGGATACTCCCATGACCCGATCCATGCCTCCAGACCAGTACGCCGCGGCTGAGGCCCTGGAGTCGTCAGGAAAAGCCGCCAATCCGAAGGTCATTGCGAATGCAGTGGCATTCTTTGCGTCACCGCTTACGGAGTTTGTAACAGGTCAGGTGCTTTATGTTGATGGTGGCAAATCGCTTGGTGGCCTTGGAATGTAAGAGTGTGATCCAGGCTCCAGGACAAGGCGCCTATTTCGGTAGGGATAGAAGACTCTCACAAGCTGAATCGGGTTTTGAATGGCGAGGCATTTCGCGCCATTCAAAAAGAGGTGACAAGACGATGATGAGGAGCAAGGGGGCAGCTAAGCTCCCGATGGCATGCATGTCCCATGGTGTCACTAAGAAGGACAAGGGACCTCAAATCATATGTCGAAGTACTTCTTGTCCCTCCCGACATCAATGAAGCCGGTGATCGCAACCAAGCTTTCCCTTTCGATAGCATAAATCCTTGCTTGAGTTGTTGCGCGGTGGTCGTCTTCATAGAAGCTTAAGGCGGGGAGCAACCCTCCTGTGCTGACATGACGAAAACCTTCCAGAACCTCTTTTATGCCATCGGAGGTTAGGTTGCCGGCTTTATCGGCGGTCTTCGCGGCGTCCATCGGAACCAAGATGTTCACCCATCCGTCAACGTACGCGACAGTGGGTTCATGATAGGGATGCCGCATGTCGTGAAGTTTCACGATTTTCTCCATACCGGGGACATTAGCTCCATAGGGCGCAACCGACTGGATACCCAAGACCCCTTCGGCGGTACCCATGGCCAACTTTGCGAGATCCTCTGTAAAGACTCTGTTGTTGCAGATAAACCTTGTTTTGATTGCCAACTTCTTGCTGTCCCGGAGGATGGTCGCAGCATTCATTGAAGTGGATACTATGAGTGCATAGTCTGGCTCAAAGGCTTGCATGGATAGGAGTTGGGGGGTCGCGTCCAAAGTAGGCCAATTTACAATCTGATCCGGGCCGACATCTACGCCGAGTTCGCTGGCGTACATTTTGGCTGCTTCAAGGGGTTCTCTCCCGTATATGTTGTCAGGATACATAAAGACCAATCTGGGATCCCTTGTTTTGTGGGTCCACGAATCTTTAATGTACTTGATGCCGGCCCTTGCAATGTCCAGGTAGGTGGGCCCGAGGCTAAAGTAATAAGGATACTTCATGGGATTGGAGAGCTTGGCCGTTGTTCCGCCTGAGAACATGAACATGCGGTCTTTCGTTGCAAGTGGCGCTATAGCCAGGTTGGCACCAGTGGACTGTATGTACAGGCCCAAAACCTTTTCCTCATCCTTGAATTTCCTATAGGCAAGCTGGCTTTCAGAGAGCTTGTATTTATCGTCATAAATGATCAACTCAATTCTCTTTCCGTTGATTCCGCCGGACTCGTTCAGATAACGGGCTGCATCGATCATTCCCATTGCACACTGCTTTCCCCAGTCCAATGTGGCACTGGTCAAATCCAGCATGATTCCCCACTTGATGACGCCCTTTCGTTTGGTAAAGGGAAGTCCCGAGTTTCTTGCGTTCTTGACTGAGTCCTCGATCTGCAGCAGGTAGGCGTCTGCACTGATTTCTCCTCTTACTGGATCTTTGCTATGGACCGCCTCATAGACCTGGGAGAAGAAGTGCAGGGACAACTCAACGCACTTGGGGATGTCGTAGACGAATTTAGCGCTTTCAGCAAGGGAGGGAAGAATGGTCCGGCAAAATGCGACGATATAGTCATTCTGTGTGGACTCGGCTATGGCCTGAAAGAAATTCTTGATTGAGGTCACATAAAGCTCTTTGCTAGGGACCTCCTTCCCAAGGAGATCGATGGCCTCTTTCAAGTTGGAGACGTTTTCATCCGTTCTGTGAATTGCCGCGCTATAAACTAGTTTAGGTTCGATGATCCGCCTGAATTCAAGAAAAGCCATGAGGTTCGATTCTTCAGAACCTGCTAACTTTGATAGGTCTTCGGGGAGAACCTGCCGAGCATTCCTTGTGATGAACGCGCCGCCCCCCCGGCCTTTTCTCATTTCCACAAGGCCCATCCCCTCCAGGATTCTCATGGCTTCCCGGATGGTCCCTCTGCTGGCGCGGTAAGACTCTTGGAGGCTCCTTTCGGAAGCCAGTTTTTCAGTCGGTTTTATCCTTCCTGCTGCCAAGTCTGCTCGTACGGATCTCACAATTTCCCCAACCATCAGCATCCAGGTGCTCCTTTTGATATCGGTATGACTATTTAATCCGTTCTTAGGGATATTTTCAATTTTGGTATGACATTAATATCGCCTTTTAAAACAGTTGTCAAGTGTTTCATTTCTACCATTTGCCAGGATCAAACCTCTTGCAAGTTCCAAGGCACTAAGTAATTTTGTGACAATACCTATTGACTTGTCAATTTAATATATAAGTATGATAATTATAAGTATGATAATTATATTAAATCATATTAAAATAGTAAGCGTTTTCAAAATGGGGATAAGAGGCAATAAGACACCTCGTCTTTTGGCGTCAAACGTGATCGATTTAATTGGTTCTCACTTTTCGCTTGACAAGCCCAGCAAGAAAATGTATGACGTTTATCTTAATGTATGACTATTCCTTGGGGGGAGATCTTGACAGCTTCTTGGGCCACTGTTGGAAAGGGGGTGAGATAAATAGATTTTGATTTTGCGAGGCATTCGTCTGCAGGCAAGGGCCGCGGATGATCGACATTAAACACAGTTGAACATTCAACATTAAGAGGGGTCAAAAATGAGAACAACAAGCATAAGGTCGGTTCTACTTTTCGCTTTCCTTTTGATGGTGGGGATCTCCGGATTCGCCCACGCTGCGGACATTACATTAGGCGCGCTTATCCCGCTCACAGGGTTTGCCACGGGTTTCGGTGAGAACCAGAAGATTGGGCTCGACATTGCCGTGGACGAGATCAATAAGGCGGGGGGCATCAAGGGCAATACGCTGAAAATGATCACCTACAACAAGTATCAGATCATTTCCATTTCCGCATCCGCAGCAAAACCCGGGCTGGCTGAGGCTCACCGGCCTTATGGGTTCATCAATGCCACATCCGACATGAACACCCTGCCGCCTGCCGTAGAGTACTGGGTCAAAGCCCACAACATTAAAACCGTTTGCATCGTCACCGACATCAAGGACGCGCTGAACAAAAGCACGGGCCAAATCGTGTTCCCCAAGCTCCTGGAAGCCAAGGGCGTCAAGATCCTGGGGACTTCTGAATTTGTTACAGGTGAGATGGATCTCAGCGCCCATGTCTCAAAATTCAAGGGGGTGAACCCGGATGGAATCGTTGTTTCCTGCACCATTGCGGATGCCGCCGGCTTCATCAAGGAAGCCAAGAAGCAAGGCATGGACAAACCCTTCATCGGAGGCGTTGCGATCCAGGCTCCCAAGTTCCTGGAACTGGCCGGCGCAGACGCCAACGGGACGATCACCGGCTCGAGCTTCTGGGTTGAAAACCTCGCGCCAAAAAGTATAGCCTTTGTAGAGGAGTTCAAGAAAAGATATGGCGGCAGGGAGCCCAACCCGTTTGCGGCAAATATGCATGAAAACGTGTTCATCATAAAAAAGCTCATCGAGACCACCGGAGTGACCAACAAGCCTTCGGATCTGGATGTGGACCGCCAGAAGATCCAAAAAGGGCTTGAAGTGCTGAAGAACTTCGAGGGCGTCACGGGCACTTTCTCTGTGACCAAAGAAGGAACCGTGGATAAGTCGGGCTATGTCCTCATGGCCAAAGACGGAAAGTGGGTTAAGCCTTAACCTCTTCCCCCTCCCCCCCACCAGGGGAGGGGAGTAATTCTGCTTGTGTCATAATCATTCCTTTCTCCCCAACCCCTCCCACCAGGGAGGGGAGGTTTTATGATGGGAGAGGATAAAGGGGAGGGTGAAAAGAGGGAAGGAGGGGACAATAGCGCGCATGATCTTTCTACAGCAAGTCATCAACGGCCTGATGCTCGGGTGTACCTATGTCCTCGTGGCGCTCGGCTACACCCTCATCTTTGGCCTTCTCCGCCTGATTCACATGGCCCACGGCGAAGTTCTGATGATCGGGGCCTATGTGGCCCTCGCCATTATTGCCTATCTCCACGGCAACCTCTTCCTGGCCATGCTGGGGGCCATGGTCGTCACCGCTCTTCTCGGGATCACCATCTACGCCGTTTCGATTCGCTATGTCGAAAAGGGAGGCCATCTCTCCCCGCTCGTCAGCACGATCGGGGTCGCCATTGTTCTTCAGGAGATCTTTACCAAGATCTTCACCGGGGAAAAAATTGCCTTCCCCCAGACTCTTGTTTTTAAGAACATCCAAGTAGGCGGCCTCTCCTTTAATACCGTCCAGATCTTCATCATTGTTCTTTCCTTTGCCGTGATGTTTGTCCTTTACCGGATTCTGAAGCGGACGATGATTGGGAAATCCATCCGGGCCGTGTCGGAGAACACAGAGACCGCGCGGCTTCTCGGGATTCGGGTGCCCTGGATCGTGGTCCTCACCTTTGCGCTAGCCTCTGTTCTGGCCGGAATTGCCGGGGTGTTGGTCGGCATTGCCTATCACAGTATCTATCCCCTCATGGGGATTGAAATCGGCTTAAAGGGTCTGGCGATCATCATCATCGGCGGCATGGGCAATGTGGTGGGCGCCATGTTCAGCGGACTCCTTGTGGGGCTGATGGAGGTCTTCAGCGTAGCCTATATCAGCTCCTCCTACAAGGACGCTTTCACCTTCGGCCTCATGGTCCTGATTCTCATCTGGAAGCCTGAAGGGCTTTTTGGTTCTGTCACGGAAAAGAGATAAGATGATTAGCCCTTACACGGAATCCATTCTCATCTTCGTTGGGATCAACACGATCCTCGCTTACAGCTTCTACATCCCCATGACCACGAACCAGATCTCGGGAGGGCAGGGAGCGTTCATGGGAATCGGCGCCTATTTTTCCGCAGCCATGACCGTAAACTATCACCTTCCCTTTCCGGTGGCCCTCGTGGCCAGCGGTCTTTTGTCAGGGTTTGTGGGTGTCCTTGTCGGTCTTCCGGCGCTCCGAATCAGAGGTCTCTACCTCGTGATCATGACCCTGGGATTTGCAGAAGTGGTCCGCGTCTTTTTTCTCACAAGCGACTACTTCGGAGCGGCCTACGGATTCAGCAAAATCCAGGAGCAGACCACCCTGACGAATGTGACCATCGTGCTGGCGCTGCTCATCTTTGTCGTCTACCGCCTGGAACGCTCCTACCTGGGAAGAGCGCTTGAAGCCATCAAGGAAAACGATCTTGCAGCCGAAACCCTGGGGGTCAACATCACGAAACTCAAGGTCCTCATGTTCGGATTCGGCGCCATGGTTGCGGGGCTTGGAGGAGCTCTTTACGCTCACTATGCGCTCTTCATTGACTCCAATAACTTTGGTTTTCACCGCTCCATCGAGATTGTTATCTTCGCCATCTTTGGCGGCGTCACCTCCATCTGGGGCCCTCCCATCGGCGCGGCGATCCTCACGGTTTTCCCTGAAGTGCTCCGATTCATCCAGGAGTGGCGAATGGTCTCTTATGGACTCCTGATGCTCCTCATGATGACTTTTCGTCCCCAGGGACTGGTGACCAAACATATGTTCAAAGGCATTGTGTCGCGAAGAGGGAGACAAGAGGTTGGGGACTATACTTGAAACCAGGCTGATTTCAAAGCGATTCAACGGCTTCAGCGCTTTGAGGGGCATTGATCTTTCCGTCAAAGCCGGGGACATCCATGCGGTGATCGGGCCGAACGGAGCCGGAAAGACCACGCTTTTCAACCTCCTGAGCGGCGTGTACCGATGCACCGAGGGCGAGATCGTGTTCCTGGATAAGAACATCACCCACCTGAAACCCTTTCAGATCTCCATCATGGGCATGGCGAGGACGTTTCAGAACATCTGCCTGTTCCCTCAGATGACGGTCTGTGAAAACGTGATGGTGGGGCGGCACGCGTACCATGAAACCAGCCTTCTCAAGGTTTTTCTACGGCCCCCTTTCACGAAATCGACGAGCGAAGCGAAGATCCGGAAACGGGCTGAAGAGATGCTGGATTTTGTGGGCCTTCACGAGGAGAGGGAGCAGCTCGCTTCCAGCCTTCCTTACGGCGACCAGAGGCGACTAGAGATCGCCAGGGCCCTCGCTACAGAACCCAGGTTTCTACTGCTTGATGAACCTGCCGCGGGCATGAATCCCAATGAGACAGAGGGTGTTCTGGAACTGATCAAGAAGATCGAAAGCCAGGGAATCACCATCCTGCTCATTGAACATGATATGAAGCTGGTCATGGGGATTGCCCGCCGGATCACGGTTCTCAATTTCGGTGAAAAGATCGCGGAAGGAACGCCTGGGGAAATCCAGAACGATCAGAAAGTCATCGAGGCCTACCTTGGAAGCGAATAACAAAGCGCTGCTGGTTGAAGACCTCCACGTGTCCTACGGCCACATCAAGGCCGTGAAGGGCGTCTCCATGGGGATCCAGGCAGGGGAGATCGTGAGCATCATCGGAGCCAACGGCGCGGGCAAGTCCACCCTGCTCAAAACCATATCGGGTCTGATCAAGCCCCGGAAAGGAAGCATTCACTTCGAGAACTCTTCGATTGTTGGAATCGCTCCCGAAAAGATCACCCGGATGGGGCTGGTCCACATTCCAGAGGGCCGGCAAATCCTGGCGACCCTGACCGTCTACGACAACCTGGAGCTCGGAAGCATTCCTCTCAGGAGTCGGTCTGAGTTAAACAAAAGGTTTCAGGAAGTTTTTGATTACTTTCCTGTGTTAAAGGAGAGGGTCCATCAGGCCGGCGGAACCCTTTCAGGAGGCGAGCAGCAGATGCTCGCCATCGGAAGGGCTCNTCATGGGCGAACCCAAACTCCTCATGATGGATGAGCCGTCTCTGGGACTGGCTCCCATCCTGATCAATGAGATTTTCAAAATCATCACGGTGCTCCGTGAAAAGAAAAAGACCATTCTTCTCGTGGAGCAAAATGCGAGAAAAGCCCTGTTGACATCCGACCGTTCTTACCTTCTGGAAAACGGCCTGATCGCCATGTCAGGGGCTTCCTCTGAAATGATTAACAACCAAAAAATAAAGGATTCTTATCTGGGAACGAGGTGAGTTTGATGATCGACATCCCTGAACGAATAAACCTGGCGTCCTACTACTTGGACCATAACCTTGAGGCTGGACGGGCAAACAAGACAGCCGTCTATTTTGAAGGCAAAACCTTCTCCTACCGGGACATGGCAGCGCTCGCGAACAAGGCGGGCCATGTGCTGCGGGACCTCGGTGTGGAGATCGAAGACAGAGTGCTCATCGCTCTCAATGACACCCCTGAATTCATTGCCACATGGTTCGGCATTATCAAGATCGGGGCGGTAGCAACGGATGTTTATTCCTATCTCCAGCCTAAAGATTATGAGTATTTCCTTAATTACACGAGAGCAAAAGTTGCGGTCGTGGACCCTTCGACGGTGGACAAAATCGAATCCGTCGCCTCCAGATGTAAGCACCTCAAGCATCTCATGGTGGTCGGTCAGGCGGCCCACGGCAAGCTCCTCTCTTTCGAGGAACTGGTGGGCAAAGCCTCTGATGAGCTCGACCCTGAGGACACGCATGCCGACGACATCGCTCTCTGGAAATTCACTTCGGGAAGCACAGGGCAGCCCAAGGGCGTGGCCCTGACTCACCGGAATTCCATCTACAATTTCCTGACCTATGGCCGGCAGGTTTTGCAGTACCGGGAAGAGGACATCACTCTGTCCGTCCCCAAACTCTTCTTCGGCTACGCGAGGGACGCAGGGGTCGTTTATGCCTTTGGCTCGGGCGCGGCGGCAGCCATTTTCTCAGAACGATCCACTCCGGAGAAACTTTTTGAGATGATCGAAACCTACAAGCCCACGGTGCTCATCAATGTGCCGACCATGATCAACTCCATGATCGAATTTCCCGGAGCCAGAAGTCGAGACCTCAGCTCTCTTCGCTTCTCAACCTCTGCAGGAGAGGCGCTCCCTGCAGAGCTCTATCACCGGTGGAAAGACACGTTTGGTGTAGAACTCCTTGATTTCATCGGCTCTGCTGAGCTCTACCACGGCTATGTTTCGAACCGGCTGGGTGAAGTGAGACCCGGGAGCCTTGGCAAACTGGTTCCGGGCTATCAAGGCAAGATCATTGATCAGAGCGGAAAGGAACTGCCGGATGGCGAGGTCGGGGAACTCTGCATCAAGGGGCAGAGCGCCGGTTTGTTCTACTGGAACGAGTACGAGAAGACCCGGAAAACGTTCAAGGGCGACTGGGTCCATACCGGGGACCTCTTCAGGCGGGACAAGGACGGATACTATTGGTTCATGGGTCGCGGAGGAGATCTGTTGAAAGTGGGAGGCATCTTCGTAGCCCCTCTTGAGATTGAGAACTGCCTCTTGGCCCATCCTGCCGTGAAGGAATGCGCGGTCATCGGTGCTGCGGACCCGCAAGGGCTGATCAAGCCCATGGCGTTCATCGTCACAAAGGATGGGGTTAAGCCTTCGGAAGCGCTGGGCCGGGCCATTCAGGATTACGTGAAGAACACTCTCGCGCCGTACAAGTTCCCCCGCTGGGTGAAATTCATAGAGGATTTGCCCAAAGATGTTCGAGGGAAAATCAGAAAAAGGGCACTGAAAGACAGAATTGAGGCCTAGCTGTAATGCACTCTATGGGCAAGACGCTTCTATCACCACTGAGGAGAGAGAGTATTTTTTTTCGGTATCTCCCGAAAAACAAAAACTTTTCTCTGTGGTCTCCGTGCCTCTGTGGTGAGACCAGAGAGGAGAATAAACATGCTAACACCCATTTACGATTCGACTAAAGGCAAAATGCGTGTGGCCGGTCTTGTTTCAGGATCAGGATCAAGCTTTCGGACGATCATTGAACAGCAGATCGAAATGCTGGCAAAGGGCGTGTGCCCTTACGAGGTGGTTGCGATCTTCACGGACAACCCGAAAAGCAAAGCCTTTGACATGGAAAAGGAATTCCGTGTCCCTGTTCTGTTGAATGACATCCGAGCTTATTACGAGAAGCGAGGGAAGAAGATCACGGACAAGCAGGTCAGAGAAGAATACGATAGGGAAACCATAAAACTGTTCGAGCCTCTGAAACCGGATTTCCTGGCCTACTCGGGATATGTCTGGGCAACGACCGCCCCTATCGTGAATGCTTACATCGGCGTCAACGCCCATCCGGCCGATCTTTCCATCGAAAAGGACGGCCGGCGCGCCTATGCCGGAGCGAATGGGGTCAGAGACGCGCTGATGGGCGGCGAGAGCGAGGTCAGATCCACTCTACATCTAGTGACAACCCAGGTGGATGGAGGTCCAATCCTGCTCATTTCTGATCCTGTCAAGGTGGACAAGAACTCGGGGATGTCGCTGGAGGAGGCTTCCCGGGTTTACCTCAGGCCGCTGAATGACAGGACCCGAAAGCTTTTTCCGCGAGTCGTGAAAGATATCGCGGAAGGCACGTACAGGCGGGACGAGAAAGGTCTTTTTTACTACGGAGACACTCCGATACCCAAGGGTGTCCATCTGTAGACGGCTGCGAAGAACACTCGATAAGGAGTGAAGGCAGAAAGAAGCTCACCATGGCAATTCTCAAGTCTCTTCCATACATGTTCGCTAATCTCAACTGGGAAGACCTGGCCGATATTGAAGCACGGCAGAAGGTGGTTCTGCTTTTGCCCATCGGCTCTACCGAGGCGCATGGTCCGCATGCTCCTCTTTCGACGGATGCAACGATCTCTCTTGAAGTGTGTTTGATGTCCGCTGAGAAGCTGGCAAGAAGGAATTATAAGGCGTTTGTGCTCCCTCCTCTTTCCTATGCGGTAACGGAGTGTGCCAGTCAATTTCCGGGTACGATCTCCATCTCTCCAGAGGTCGATACGCGTCTCATTTCGGATATATGTCTTTCGCTCGTCGGGGGAGGCCTGAAAAAGATATGCATTTTCAACAGCCATTTTGAACCTGCTCATGTCCAATGCATTTACGAGGCGATCGAAAGAGTGAAGGAGATTTCAGGAGTAGGCGTCGCCTTTACGGACATCACAAGAAAAAAGTATTCATCAAGGTTGGTTGACGTGTTTCAAATGGGAGAGAGTCATGCCGACTGGTACGAAACGTCACTCTTGATGGCCATCGATCCCTCCCTCATTAATGAGGAAAAACGGAGAGTGTTGCCGCGTCTTGCCATAAATTTGGTAGAAAAGATTTTCAAACAAGGTCTGAGCAAGTTTAAGGAGTTCGGAATGCCGGGGGCGTACTGCGGAGATCCTGCATCCGCTACCGCTGAGGAAGGGGAAATGATATTAGAACGCCTCTCGGATTTTGTTATTGAGGACGCAGATGGCCTTATTTTGGAGAAAGTGACGCAGAGCCAGCGTGGGCTGTATGGCAGGCAAAAGCGTAAAGAGAGCCAATAATGCACGCAGATTCCGCGGTGTGGGAGAACCCAATCGCATCAAAGACCTTCTTTAGTGAGTAAGCTTCCTGACGCACCTCTTCCCAAGGGAGTCCGGCTTTAGGGTTTCATGTCGTCCAGGATTTGGGCGGCATCCCGGACAAACCCGGGGCACAGGGTGCGAAAGAGGTTGTCCTTTATCGCCTTGTCTCTTCCCTCTGGGGTGCCCGTGTCCACTCCAAGGAGGTCTTTACAAAGGATGGTTCCGCGCTTTTCCTCAAAGAGCCGGACAAATTCCCTGACCAGATCATAAACCCTGTATCGCGTTTCCTTTTCGCTCGAAGCCTCCTGAACCTTGAGTCCCAGGATCATCAGAGCTCCGGTCACTGCTCCACATTCGCGACCCATGCCCATACCCGAACCAAAAGCACGAGCCAGTTTTAGGGCTGCCGAGCGATCCAAGCCGTAGAGCTCACCGAAACCGGCAAGCATGGCCTGGGTTCAGGCATAGCCTTGATCAAAAAGAGTCACGGTTGTTTCAATCGGATGCATGTATCCTCCCCTTCTGTCGAGTGTGGGCGCCAGTATGCCACAATAGCTCTTTGATGGCAATCCTCCAAACTCTTAGATCATAAACCTTGACTTGATCCAAGATCTGAATAAGGTTCTTCTGGGATTCCAATCACGGAGACGGGTATGAAATCAAAGCTGCCCCTGGGGAAAATAGATCCGGAAATCCTTGGAAGGCTCCTTTCGCGATACACGAGTGCAGGAAACCGGGTTCTCATCAGGGCAGGAATCGGAGAAGACGCAGCGGTCATCGATATGGGCGATGTTTGCCTGGTGGCCAAAACAGATCCCATCACTCATGTGACCGGCGAAATCGGCCACTATGCGGTCCACATCAATGCAAACGACATTGCCTCTATGGGAGGAAGTCCTCTCTGGTTTCTTGCCACGATTCTCATGCCTTCTCAAAGCAATGCCCGGGATATAAAAAGGATCTTCTCGCAGATCTCCAGGAGCTGCAAGGAGCTAGGCATCGCTTACTGCGGCGGGCACACTGAAGTAACCACCAGTGTCAACATCCCGGTGGTGGTCGGGCACATGCTTGGAGAGGTGACCAAGGATCACCTGAAGCCCACTTCAGGCGCTCGGGATGGGGATGACCTGGTGATGACTAAGTCCGCAGCTATAGAGGCCACGGCGATCATTGCTCTTGAAAAGGAAGAGGAATTGGAAGCTTCCTTCCCCGAGAAGTTCATCCGCAAAGCGCAGAACTACCTCCATGATCCTGGTATAAGTGTTGTGAAGGAAGCGACCCTGTTGAGAAGCATGCAAGGGGTTCACGCGTTTCACGACCCGACTGAGGGAGGGCTGGGGACCGGGATCTTCGAGATGGCCACGGCAAGCGGTCTTGGCGTAGAAGTGGATAGCGAGAAAATTCCTTTGGCCGAAGAAACACGCTTGCTCTGTGAATACTGTCACATCGATCCCCTGGGCGCGTTTGCTTCGGGATCTCTTCTTGTTGCCGTCTCACGCTCTGCATCGGAAAAGGCGATCAAGAAGCTATTGAAAGCAGGGGTGCCGGCAACCCGAATCGGCAGGATGGTCCCGAAGAAGAATGGGATGAAATTGATCAAGGCTTCCCGAAAACTGGATCTGCCGGTTTTTCACCAGGACGAGCTGTCTAGAATATTCGGGTGACGAGAACCTCAAGCCCAGCGGCAGGAGTCTTTGGTTGCGGCCAAGACCTGCATGAGGCTTGCTATTTGCGGTGAAATATGTTAAGAATACTAATGAAAATAAGCTTTCTTGACTTGGGCCTTATAAGAGGGCAAGGGAAAAGCCCGGTTTGGTTGCGGCTAAGGGTTTGTATTGGGGGTTTTGGGAATGGTTGACAAAACGGAAGACAAGAAAGAGAAGGATCCTTTTGCAGACAGCTCAGAGCTCTTCGAAAGCATTTTCAAGGAAGCCACCCAGGAGATTCGCGCGGAGGCAGGAAAGGTCGCTGCAAAACCGGGTTTGAAGCCGAAGCCAAAACCAGAAGCCAAACCAAAGCAGGAAGCCAAGCCGAAAGCGCCGACGAAACTGGAGCTCGAACCAGAACCGGAAACAAAAGCGGAACCGGAGCAGAAACCGAGATCCGAGGCAAAACCAAGGATCCAACCTCCTGTGTTCAAGCCCAAGCAGGAACCCATCCGCAAACCGATTACAAGAACGCCGGGTCCGAGTGAAGAAGAAAATGGGGCCGAACTCTTGTCTACCAGGCCTTTGGTGATAAGACGAGTTCAGGAGCAAAAGCCCAAAGAGGAACCAAACCGAAAAGCTGAAAAACCCAAAGCTCCCAGGAAAACGGGGAAGGGATCGCCGGTCCTAAGAATCATTCTGCTGCTTGTCCTGCTGGCAGCCGGGGCCGGAGCTGCGAGCGTTTATTTTGGAATCATCAATGTGAGCGACTATATCAGCGGACCTGAACCAGCGACGAAAGAGCCTCCCAAGGTCGCCGCCACCAAAAGCCCGCCGGCACAAACAACAGCAAAGACCCAGCAGCCGGCCGAACCAAAAGCGGCCCAACCATCACAGCCTCAGCCGAAACCGGCAGAGGCTCCTAAGCCGCCTGCGCAGGCCCAAACGGCTCAGCCTCCGCAAGCTCCTCCCAAACCAGCAGAGGCTGTGACGCTGCCTCCGCCCAAAGAAGTAGCTCCGGCCCAGGTGAAGACGGAAACGATACCGGAGCCGGCCAAAACCCCAAGCCCGGCTGTCACCGAGAAACCAAGAGAGACGCCTCCTCCGCCGCCGGTCCAAGCCCCTGTGAAGCGCGAGCCCATGGCTCCTCCTGCGCCTGTTCAGCCGCCAGCCGTTCCCAAGAAGGCTGAGACCCCTCAAACGGGCACGCAGCCCAAGGAAGTTGCAGTTGCCAAAACCGTCCTCCCTGTGAGCGGCAGCACGGTCTCTTATCCTTATTCCGTATATCTGGGATCATTCCAGAACTTGGAATACCTCAAGAAAGCGCAGTCAGTTTATGAAAATCAAGGTCTCTCTTCTTACTGGACCAAGGTAGAGCTTGGAGAAAAAGGCACATGGTACCGTGTCTTTACGGGGTATTTTAGGAGCGCTCAAGAGGCTGAGGCGTTTATTCAGCAGAAGAGGATCAAAGACGGTGAGGTCAAGGAGATGAGATATTCAAACCTGATCGGAACCTTTGGAACCAAACAGGAAGGGGAAGAAAAAGCCATTGCTCTCACCAGGATGGGGTTGAGCGCTTATTGGATCCCTGGTGCGGAAGGCCAGGTACGGCTTTACAGTGGGGCTTTCACCACCAAGGAGGGTGCTAAGAAGAACCAGACTGAGCTGAACGCCAGGGGAATCAAAAGCCAGATCGCCGAGCGATAGAAACGGGTCTTCGATGACCACCCCCCGGCAGCCCTGGTGAAAGGATCTGTGCGAGGGCCAGAGAACCCGGTCATCTGTCAGTAGTAGGGCTGGAGCCCTGTCTCACAGTATTCCCATTGCAGGATGTCTTGAAATCCCAACCTTTCCTCCACGGCCGACGGATCCATCACACCCTTGCGTTCGATGAGTTCTCTTAGCAGGAGGTGTTCTTCCGGCTTCAAGTCCCGTTCCTTCAGCACCGGTTGCTTTTCGATGAAGATGCTTTTCTTGCGGTTCAAGGGGATTTCCTGAAAGGCGTTTTGATAGGAGACGCCGGGCATTAGAGCAGGAACAGAGTAACTCACATAAAGAGGGTATTTCTCTGAATCGACGTGGGGGAGCAAGTGAGAATGGAAGGAGATCTTTCTTCCCTGGTCATGGGTTTCCCACGAGCTTTCCGGACACCCACGGCTCTTGAAGGTGCGGACAAGGCCCCCAACCCTCTCGGGAGAAGAGTGAACAGAAACTCTCCGGATAGCGCCCATAACGGTGACATCTTCAAAGGGCTTGCACACAAAAGGCGCGAAACGCTTTCTGTGGCCCATGGTTTGAAATCTGTTCTTGTACGCAAAGGAGCAGTAGTTGATGGGCAATTGAATGGAGTGACGGGTGGCGAATTCAAGAAGCCTGAGCGCGGTGAGTTCGGATTCGAGCACGGTCACTTTCGCTCCATGGAGGAACGTGTATCCTCTCCGGGCGAGATTTCTGAGATTGTGAGGGGTGCAGCGAAGCTGATGCAGGTTTAGAAATCGGATTCCCATGTCTCTCAGTTCTGAGACAAGGGATTTCAATCGCTCAAAGTCTTCCGGGATGGCTGGAATCTCGACCGTCACCGTGTGGAGAATGGCCGCCGCAAGCGAGACCTTGCGGAGATCATAACGGCTTGCGCTCAGGTCAAAGCGAATCTCGTCTAAACCAGCCGCCTTGAGCGCTTCAAGGTTCTCCCGGCTTGCAGCAATCCCGTTGGTATAGAGCCAGAGATACACCTCGCTCCCATAGCGACCTTTGATCTTTCTCAGGAAAAGGAGCGTTCTATCAAAGGTGAGAAAAGGCTCTCCTCCGCTCAGGCTTGCTCCCTTGATCCGGAACTTCTCGATATAGTCCGTGTAGTCCTGGGGATTGGAAAACAGGATTCCATTGGTGATCGGCTCTGACCTCGAGGTCTGCTCTGTGGGACAATAGAAGCAGCGGGCATTGCAGAGGCTGTTGACAAAAAGGCAGGACCACAACCCCTCGCCGCACAGAACACAGCCTGGAGAAAGTTTTCGGCAATCCAGCTTGGTCTCATGGAATCCGAGCTGAACCGACCCCGCCAAGGAGGAAAGGATCCTTTTTCTTTCTTCATCCGCCTCCAGGGCTTCCTCATCGGTCACCCACCGGAGCAAGGAGTAGTCTTCTCCACATTCTTTCTTGTTGAGCTCGATGGCTTGTTTTCTTGGCAGTTCCATAGGATCAAAAAAGCGGATGAGAGAAACATTTGGTAACGTTAAAAAATGCATGTATGGGACTGCCATACCGGGACAGGGCTGAGGCCTTTTCTTGCGTTCCAAGTCTCCCGGGCTGGTCTTTTCTACGAAATGATTCCCCAGGATTTGGCGATCCGATCATCAGGAGTTTCCCACACCCGGCGATGAAGTTCCCGCACGAGCAGGGGATCGTAAAGGATCACTCTCTTCTCTTTTGCAGTCAGGGAGAGAGGTCCTTGAGAAAGCGCCTTTTCAAGAAGACCGGCGCGCCCTCCGGCAATGGCCTGTGCAAGTTTTCTTTGTTTGTTCCTAAGGAGCCCGAGGTGGATTGCATTCACGATGGGATTGACGATGGCCTTCACAAACCCCCCTGCTCCGGGAGAGGTTGAAAAAGTCTTATGTTCCGACGCAAGGCTCGCTTCGAGAGATTGCAGCTCCCCGGGTTGTTCCACTTCTTCCGGTATAAGCAGCAGTCCGAGCTTTCGGAAGGTCCGGCCTACGCTCGCCCGGCTGGACCATACGGACAGGGGGATGGACAGAATAAGAGGGATGAAAATGGGTGAATTCCACCAGAAGAAGGAACGGTTGATGAGAAACAGAGCCGCCGCCCAGATCAGGGCGAGCAGAGTTCCGACTCCGTGAAATCGTATGGCTTCGAGCCATCCTGTTCCGAGATCGCTCCTCTGCTGGGGTCCCCAGCCCACCTGCCGGCCGAGGAGCGTGATGAAGACGAACTTGCTGTGGAAGAGCATCCTCACCGGCGCAAAAAGAGCTGAGAGGAAAACTTCTAAACCCAGGCTGAGAAGGAGCCTCAGGTAGCCGCCGTATTTGCGGACCTGACCCCTCTGAAGCATGATCAGAAGGGCGCTGAAAAGCTTGGGCATGAAAAGAATGATGGCTGTCGTCCCGAGAAGCGTGAGAGCCCACCGGGGATGCCAGACAGGCCAGTCGGGAAAGAGGGTCCGGCCCTGGGGGAAATAGACCGGAGTGCGAAACGCCTCGGCAATCGCCTCCACCGTGCTGAGGGTGATGAACACAAACCAGAGCAGGGAAGAACCGTAAGACATGGCGCCATGAAGGAACAGGGCGCGATGGGCTGAGAGCAATCCCTTGGCAAAGGCGATGCGTATGTGCTGAAGGTTTCCCTGGCACCAGCGTCGATCCCGCTTCAGCTCTTCGAGCAGGGTGGGAGGGACCTCTTCATAGCTGCCGCCCAAATCATAGGCGAGCCACACTTCCCATCCGCCCCGTCGTATGAAGGCCGCCTCGACAAAGTCATGGCTCATGATGAAACCGCCCCGCGGAGGCTTGCCCGGCAGCGCCGGGAGCCCGCAGTGCTGCATGAAGGGCTGCACTCGAATAATCGCGTTGTGTCCCCAGAAGTGGGAGTCACCGAGCTGAATGAAGTGCAGTCCCGCTGCAAACATGGAGCTGTAGACGTGGTTGGCAAACTGCTGGGTGCGAGCGATCAACGTCTCCCGGTTTACGGCAAGAGGCGCCGTCTGGAGAATGCCCACTTTGGGATGGCGCTCCATGGCCTGGACCATGCGAACCAGGGTTTGTCCGGCCATCACGCTGTCCGCATCGAACACAATCATGTAGCGGTAGTTTTTGCCCCATCGCCTGCAGAAATCGGCTATGTTGCCGCTCTTTCGCTTGAGGTTCACCCTTCTTCTGCGATAGAAGATCCGGTTGAAAGCCCCAAGAGAGCGGCAGGTTTCAGCCCAGGTGATCTCCTCTTCGACCCACCGGTCAGGGTCGTTGGAGTCACTGAGGATGAAGAAGTCGAAATGCCGGATCTGCCCTGTCTTCTCCAGAGACTGATAGGTCGCCTTGATGCCGGCAAACACCCGGTCCGCCGCCTCATTGGCCACGGGGACGAGAATTGCCGTTCGGCCGCCGGTTCCTTCCAGCGAAACATCTTCTTCAACCCCCAGGGTGATTGAAAACCGATCAAAGCGCCGCGCCAGCGTGAAGAGTCCTGCCACGGCTTCCCAGAATCCGATGGAGATCCACGCAAAGAGGGTGGCAAAAACAATCACAATAGCAAGCTCGAGGCGGGTAGAACCCCGGTGGGGTAAGATGTCGGCCATGTGGCCGCTTGCAATCACCGAGGTGGCGATGATAAGAGCCAGGAGGAGAATTCTCCTCATCCGTGCGGCGTTTTCCCATGATTGATCGAAAGACGGAAGATTCATGACCCTTCGCCCGACTTGCCCGTTTGACGTTTTTCTTTTCCAAGAATCATCATCAAGCTCCTGCCTCAAGCAACGGGGATCATCTCATTTTGCCCGGCACCATGGAGCCCCGATTCAACGCCGGCATGGACCGGATCTCCCCGCAAAGGCCATGGATTCCGGTTGGAGAAGGGATCTTGCCTTCCGGAGACACAGGGCCTTGCGCGGCAGGGAATGCTTCTTCAGCCAGGAGCGCCTGCAGCACTCGCCACGATTCCGTGATGGGGTGGGTTTCCGGGGAATCTCCAAGCCGGGCTATGGCACGTTTCAAGGCTTGCAGGGCCAGTTCAAGGCTTTCCACCGAAGGCAGGTTCAGGAATTGAAGATACGTGAGGACTCTCTGCTGGGCCTTCTGCCAGTCCTCTTCATGAAAAGGGGGCCCACTTCTCATCGGTGATCCCTTATGGCTGATAGGCGTAGCTCCAGGTTTCAGTCAGGGCATTGTCCCCAAGCTTGAGAAAAGCCCGCAGTTCCACGATAGGCCGTCGGATGGCAGGAAGGACTTTTTCCAAGGATCCGGGATCCTCGAGGCTGATCTGAAAGACGAGCCTCCAACCGCCGGTGGCACTGTTCTTGGAGAGCTGTTGCTCGATAAGCTTTGCCCTGGGCTCTACACTGATAACCGCCGTGAGAGGTTTGTCCGCCGGAAGGGAATCAATGCGCTCTCCTGCGAAATCAATGACGAACATTTTCGTCTTGTCATTTCTCCCCTTGGCAATTCTGGTGGCAACGACACGGCCTGCAGGCGGCCTGGCAGGCCCCGGGGAATGCCAGCTCATCCTGTAGGAAAACCAGATGGGCTGCCCTTTTTCCGGAAGGCGATCGGGAATCCAGAAGGCGATGATGTTGTCGTTGATCTCCTTGTCCGTAGGAATCTGGATGAGCTCGATCCGGCCTTCACCCCACTTCCCCACCGGGCTGATCCAAATGCTGGGCCGCGTTTCGTAGCGTGCCTCCAGGTCCTGATAGTGATCAAAATCCAGATCCCGCTGGATGAGGCCGAAACCGACTGGGTCCGGAGCCTGAAAGGAGGTCATGAGAAGGGTGCGAGGATTGTACAAGGGTCTCCATATCCATTCGCCTGAGCGGGTTGCGATCGAGAGCCCGTCCGAGTCGTGGATTTCCGGCCTGAAATCATCAACGGGTCGCTGGCTCACGTTCTCCCCGTAGAAGAACATGCTCGTGAGAGGAGCAATCCCGAGTTTCTCCACCTTTTTTCTCGGGAAGAGCCTGCTCGTCACATCGATCGCAGTTTCCTTGCCCGGCGTGATCACAAACCGGTAGGCACCGGTGACGCTGACTGAATCCAGGAGAGCGTAAACGGTGAGCTTCTTGGCGCTTGCTTCAGGTTTCACAATCCAGAAATCCGTGAAGAATGGGAACTCCTCACCGGAAGGCAAGCCCGTGTCAATCGCGAGACCTCTTGCGGAGAGGCCGTAGCTCTGTTTCTTGGCCACAGCCCGGAAGTAGCTTGCGCCGAGAAAGACGGCCACTTCGTCCCTGTAAGCCTCCACATTGATGGGGAAGTGTATGCGAAACCCGGCAAAGCCCAAGTTGGGAGGCACTCGATCTTTGAAATCGTTCTTTCCGTAGTTGAAGAGATCTGAGGAGAAGGGCACGGGGTGGACCGTTGTAGCGTCAACCGTGTAGATATTGACTGTTTTTGTATAATACAACCCGGGATGGAAGAACTGAAGAGTGAAGGGCAGTTTTTCCTTAAGCCAGAGAGCCTGCTCAGGATCGAACCGGATTTCCCGCCAGTCATCATACTTCATCTTCAGCAGGAAGTCAGACACAAGAGCCTGTCGTTCCTGGAAGGGCTTCTTAGCCAAGTCCTGAGCCTTGTTGATCACGTTCTGGAAGACGAAAGCTTCTTTAGCCTCTGCCGCCAAGAGCAGTCCCGGAAGGAGAATGAGGTCGCAAGCAGCCAGCGTCAGTACCAGAATGGTGCAGAGATTCTTCTGCACACGACGAAGTAGAGTCAAATGAGCCATAGGATGAAATCCACTCTCCACTTGGGGAACAATCCGGCAGCCGGTTTTTCAGACCCGGCAATCAAGTCCAGGCAAGCAACTAATATTTCAAAAGAAATGGGTTGGTGTCAAGGAGAAAGTGGGAAAGGTGTCATGGGGTTTGGTGATAAAGCCAGGGGGGTAGCGGGAATTCAGTGGACAAGGACCTCCTTCAAGATGGAGAGGTTGTCAAGTGCCTTTCCTGCACCCATGGCTACGGTATAAAGAGGATTCTCCGAAACCGTGATGGGAACCTTTGTCTCTTCTCTCAAGAGCGTATCAAGGTTCTTGAGCAAGGAGCCTCCTCCAGTGAGCACGATCCCTTTGTCGAGAATGTCTGCCGACAACTCCGGCGGTATTTGTTCCAGAGCACTCCTGACCGCCTGAACAATAGTGTCCAACTCTTCGGAAATCATTTCCCGCGCTTCATCCGAGTCGATCGTCAGGATCTTGGGGGTCCCGGTCACCAGGTCTCTTCCCTTCACGTCCATGGTCTCCACTTTTTCCCCGGGATACGCGTTCCCGATGGTCATCTTGATGATCTCTGCCGTACTCAGCCCAACCAGGAAATTATAATTGCGGTTGATGTACTGGACGATAGCCTCATCCATTTTGTCTCCCGCCACCCGGACCGACTTGCTGTAGACGATCCCTCCCAGAGAAATCACCGCAACTTCGGTCGTGCCTCCCCCTATATCCACCACCATGTTGCCGGTCGGTTCAGTGATCGGCAATCCTGCGCCAATGGCTGCGGCCATGGGCTCTTCAATGAGAAAGACCTCGCTCGCTCCGGCGGACTTGGCGCACTCATAAATGGCCTTTTTTTCCACGGGGGTGATGCCGATGGGCACAGAGATGATGATTCTAGGCCGGATCAGGGTCCTGCGACGATGGACCTTGCGGATGAAGTACCGGAGCATCTCCTGAGTCACCTCAAAGTCGGCGATCACGCCGTCCTTCATGGGACGCAGGGCTTCGATGCGCGCAGGAGTTCTCCCGAGCATCATCTTTGCTTCCTTGCCCACGGCCAGGACTTTATCGAAACCGGTTTCATCTCTTTTCAGAGCAACCACCGAGGGCTCGTTGAGCACGATCCCTTTGCCTTTTACATAGATGAGGGTGTTCGATGTCCCGAGGTCGATTGCCAGATCGTATGAAAATCTTCCCCATATGGAATTCAATCCCATCGCCTCTCGCCCCTGTCCCTATAGTGGCTTGCAGCTTATTTACCGAAACTTAGGCTATTTGGCAAATAGAAAATGAAGCGGGAATGGGTGGGGTCCATGCTGTGGATCGGCCATCCCGGGGGAAAGGCACAGGACAAATCTCCCCCTTGACGCTTTATCAAGCGCCCTTTGCTCAGCACGGAGAAGTGAGCCTCACCGATCGATCCCTGGTGGAGGAAAAGGAGATTGGAGTTGCTGCGGTCGCAAGGGGGCGAGCTTTGTGTCAGGAGCATCCAGGTCCAGTGCAGGTGAAGGGATCACTTCAGAAGAGGATCCTAGGCAGCTTTGTCCATCAGCCAGAGTCGACCGATGTTGCACTCTGGGCACTTTTTCCCCTCCTCGGATAGGGGAAAAGTTTTTCGGCAGATATCGCACCTCACTTCCAAGTCCTCAAAACGCTTTTCCAGCTTTTCTTCTCCCACGGCCAACCTCCTTTTAAGAGATTATAAGAAAGAAGAGACTCCCGGACTGGAGAAAGCTTCCTTATTAAAAGAACAGCAAAGAGGATCTCAAGTCAAGGGAATTCGCCCTGATCCATTCTCGGAAGGACGTGCATAAGGTGGTTGATCTTGGCTACAAGCTGTGGTGTGTTCTTTCTATTGACACGTACTATCAATTGACCTAATATCGCTTCATCAAAGGCTAGAATAATGAACCCAAGGGGGATCATGTATGACCATAACCGACAAAGTTATTTCCCTGCAGGCACGGCGAGAAGCGAAGCTGATTGAAGAAAACCTGGAAGAAGGGGTCTTTTATCAGTCTCTGATAGGAAGCATTCCTGAAGTTCAGGGGAGAGAGGAGATCAGCTACTTCATGGTCGTTTACAGCCTGCCTGCCGAGGAATTTGAGGATTATGACTCAGAGGAAACCGAGGTTTTCACGGTCGTCAAAGACAAGGCCGTTGGAGAGTTCAAGTCTTTGGAAGGAAAGGCGATAGAGCGCTACGAGATCTATGACTTCAATACGGATGATGTTCATGTGATGTATCGCATTCCTTATAAACCTCCAAGGCGGCGACCCCTCAAGGATAATCCGGGGGTTTAGGCCAACCCGATCGCCTCTTAATAACATTCGGACTTCGTAACTACTCAGGTAGATAGACTGAAGGAAAAGACATGCGCGATCACACAAAGCCAAGATCGTTTGGATACGTTAGCAGGTGATTGTGTCATGGATGATCATTATTGCCCTTCAGTCTTCAGCCTTCAGCCTAAACACCTGAGCAGCTACCGGACTTCTTCCCTAAGGAAAAGACCACCACAAAAACGCGCCCCAGCCATTGATAATTTTTCCCCGATCTCGACCAAGAGCTGGTAGAATAGTGCTCTGTGGTTAAGCCGCTTATGCCCGAAAAACAAGAAATGGATAAGGGACGAAGGCCTCGTTTTTTCGAATACCTGCTTCCGGGAGACTGGGTCGTTCTGGCCGGAAGGACCGATGCGGACAATGATTATCTCAGTGTTGTGGCGGCCGACCCTAGGGACTGGTGGTTCCATGTCAGAGGTCTGCCGGGCAGCCACGTGATTTTGAGGGCAAAACCTGATCAAGAACCGGACCGGAAGACCCTGAGAGGGGCTGCCGCCATTGCCGCTTTTCACAGCAAGGCAAAGAGTGGAGGCACGGTAGCCGTATCGGCTACCCGGGCACGGTACGTGGCGAAACGTCCGGGAACAAAACCGGGAACAGTGCAGATACGCAAGGAGAGTGTTCTTATGGTGAAACCCGCACTGCCTGAGTCTTTGGAGTCTTAGCCTGTGGCTTCTCCGCAAGCTGCGCAGAAGCTCAAAAACGAACCGCAGAATATCGAATAACGAATAACGAACGCCGAAGGAAACAACAGAAGTGATTTAACTTCATCATTCGAAATTCCTTGTTCAACATTCGACATTCGAGTTTCGGAATTCTCATTTGGTTGCGGACAAAGACCCGCATTGGGAGAGACCCCCATGACCTCAGCCATCAATATTCAATTTCAAAAAGCTAAAATGTTACCAGAAAGGAAGGCGCCGTCGGCTAAGGACAAGTCATGATTTGTATCACGCCGGATATTTCTATCCGTGAAGCTGAAATCAAGCTGGACTTCATTCGCTCATCAGGCCCAGGAGGCCAGAGGATGTCCGGCGACGGCTCGTCCGAATCGCAGGCAAGAGAGTGAGCAAGGAAGGCGTTCTGCTGATCGATGCAAGGCGTTTCAGAACCCAAGAAAGAAACCGGCAGGACGCTGTGGAGAGGTTCGTCCAATGGATCCGCAGGGCGGCGGAGAAGCCCAAAAAGCGGATTAAAACCAAGCCGACCTTCAGCTCGAGAGAGCGTCGCCTGGAGGGCAAGCGGCAGCGGAGCGACACCAAGCGTCTGCGTAGGCCGGTCCCCTAAAGACTCACCACTGAGAGCGCGGACAAATTGGTATCGTTCAAAAGTGTTTGCACGAGCTTACAAAGGGATCCCATATTACGAGCCGCACGTCGGGAAAGGCACGGAACTTTTCTGGAGTGACTGGCGGGAGGGCGCTGTCTTTTCATGACTTATCTGTGGGGGAAGCCCCGGCTCCACTTCCGAAGGAAGGGGAGAACGG
>PDVJ01000068.1_pt1 | contig 26978 bp, 28 predicted proteins | sample 1369811 | NCBI WGS metagenome assembly PDVJ01 (sample SAMN07795376, study PRJNA414565) | Alkali sediment metagenome, whole genome shotgun sequencing project. | reverse complement strand
CTGGCATCCGTGGCTGTATTGGCCATTACACGCTTCCTGGGCAAAGGCACTGTCGAGGCTGCCAACACAGAACTCCATCAGGTTCGAACAGCCATCGAGTGTTGCATAGCTGAAGCAGGCAGTCAACTGGACATTGGCGCACCCGTGAATTGGGATGGTAGCGATGACGTGATAACGGCTACCAGTGCTGAGGGGGTTGTCTGCGATGCCTCAGCTTCCCTTCGGGGCAAACGTCTCAAGGCCAAGTACGAAGTGACTCCGACTGGTGAAATCACGGGAGTGACAGAGCAAGAATGGCCGGCCATTAGCTGGGCAACTGACCACTGGGAGAAGTAGACTTCCTGCAGCCTGGGTTTCTTGAATCACATTGGCGGCCAGTCAGCCGCCAATTCTGTTTCTGGCAAGCGAACTTCCTGAAGCATTTCTTCATGGCCCAAAGCGTGCAGTGGCCAACTGACTGCGAATCGGGATCCGGGCTGGTCTACTGCGCATGGCACTCTTGTGCCAGTCCCAAGAGGCAAGGCCCCGTCTGACTCCCGACGCGGTCTTCGAGTCATCCCCGCACTTCGCGGATTCAGTTGAGAAAAACTTGAGAAGTCCTCGAGTCTCCGGGGTACGCAGATGTGACAGGCCTGATGTAGGCTGGGCGCTGATGGGTGACGAAGGTCAACCCAGTTGACAAACGTTTGCTTTCGCCGGGAGTGCTTCTGTTATACTTATGTTATACTGTCTCGCTGTGGAGGAAGACCCTATCAACCGACCGACACGGAGGGTTGAGGGGAGGGGGCCAGGCAACTGGGCTTCCGGAGAACGGACGGCCCTCTTTTCGTATGGCCCAATTGGAGATCGCAAGTTCTGCGACACGCCACCACCCCTTTCCCGAAACTCGCGCTCGTTCAACGCACGCCGGTCCAACTCGCCCTCGGAGTGGGAACTCTGCCCGACGTCACTAGGCTCCGCTGTCCACAGGCCAAGACTGGACTCCGCCTCACTTGAGGAACGGCAGGGTCTTCGAAGGCCAAGTCTCCAGCCTGCCAGGAATCGGACCGTTTCAAAGGAGTAAACTGCATGGCCGTTCACGCCTCGAGCATAAAACTCCCTAGGCGCATTGAGAGACTGGTGGAACTCACCTATAACCTATGGTGGAGCTGGCATCCCGAGGGACGAGATCTCTTTCGAATGCTGGACTACGGCCTGTGGAAGGCCGGCGGGCATAACCCGGTCAAGATACTGCGCGAAATCAGTGCCGAGAAGCTGACGACAGCCAGCACCGACCCGGCTTTCCTGACCTTATACGATTCGGTGATGGCAAGCTTTGATGCTGACATGGCGGCCAGCGACACGTGGTTCGCATCGAATCACCAAAACAGACTCACGGGTCCGGTTGCCTACTTCTCTGCCGAGTTCGCTATACACAGTTCGCTTCCCTTGTATGCCGGCGGCCTGGGAATTCTCGCTGGTGACATCTGCAAAGAGGCCAGTGATTTGGGCCTGCCGATGGTGGGCGTGGGCCTGATGTATCCGCAGGGTTACTTCCGGCAGCGCATCTCCATCGACGGGTGGCAGGAAGAGATCTATTCGCGATTGGATTTCGATAAGGCGCCGGTTCTCCCCGTATTCTCCTCGGATGGAGAGAGGATATTGGCCAGCGTTCAGTTGGGCAACAGGCTGCTGCTGCTCGCGGCGTGGCAGGTGCGAGTTGGAGCCACGAACCTCTATCTGATAGACACCAATGTCGAAGAAAACTCCCCACACGACCGTGACTTGTCTGCCCGACTCTACATTGCCGATCGGGAAGTGCGGATCCAGCAGGAGATCGTCCTGGGCATTGGCGGGGTGAGGGTCCTCAGAGCGCTCGGCATTCGGCCGTCGGGCCGTCGCTGTGGCACGCTAATGAAGGACACACCGCCTTCATGATGCTGGAGCGTATGAGGGAAGAGGTTGAAACGGGCACTCCATTTGACGAAGCCATGCGGAATATACGTGCGAGCACCGTCTTCACTACTCACACGCCCGTGCCGGCCGGCCACGACGTCTTCTCTATTGGTCTGGTGGACAAATACCTGTCCGACTACTACATCCAACTGGGCATCAAACGCGATTCCGTTCTCAAGTTGGGTCAGGCAGACCACGACGATAGCGGCTTCAACATGACAGCTCTGGCTTTGGCCACCAGCGAGCACTGCAATGCCGTGAGCCGGCTTCACGGCGTGGTGGCGCGGAGGATGTGGCAAGGATACTGGCCACTGGCAGAGAAAGAAGCTGACGTGCCCATCGTCCATATCACCAACGGAATCCATGTGCCAACATGGGTCGCCCCGGAGATGAACAAGCTGTTCCAGCGGTACTTGGCCGCCGACTGGATTGACAGACACGATGACCCAGAGCTCTGGGCCCGCGTCGCGGACATCCCGGATGATGAACTCTGGAGGGTCCGCAACAGGCTCAAGATCAAGCTGGTTAATTTCATTCTGGAACTGGCGCAGAGCGGCTGGTCCAGTCGCGCCGTGGAAGCTCAGCAGATAGTGGCGATGGGCGCCTTGCTTCATCCGGAGATACTGACCATCGGGTTTGTCCGGCGCTTCGCGGGATACAAGCGTCCGGCGCTGATCTTCCAGGACGTGGAGCGGCTGAAGCGTATCGTCGGTGATCCCTGGCGTCCGGTTCAGATCGTATTTGCCGGTAAGTCGCACCCAGCCGATTCGCCGTCGAAGTGGTCCTTGCACGGCGTTTGCACCGTGGCTGCCGATCGTGACTTCCAGGGCAAGATTGCCTTTGTAGGCGATCATGACATGCACACCGCACACTATCTGGTGGCGGGTGTAGACGTGTGGCTGAACAATCCGCGCCGCCTTCAGGAAGCCTGCGGCACCAGTGGTATGAAGGCCTCACTGAATGGGGTGCCTCATCTCAGCGTAAGGGACGGCTGGTGGCATGAGGGCTACAACGGCACCAACGGCTGGAATATCGGCGATGGCGTCGAGCCGAAGGGACCGGAGGATGAAGACAGGGTGGATGCAGAGTCACTATACAGGCTTCTGGAGCAGGAGATCGTGCCACTCTTCTATGAAAGGGACCGCAACGGGGTTCCTCACGGGTGGATTCGCGTTGTGAAAGAGGCGATTCGCTCTGTGGTGCCGGTGTACTGTGCGCGGCGAATGCTCAAGGATTACACCGATCAACTGTACTTGCCGCAATCATCCACACAGGTTGCCAGACATCGTCAGGGCCCGTCAGCCCCAGGTCGCTCCTAGGTCTCGATTAGACCTTGCGTGGCGAATTCTATTCTGACTCCGTCTGAGATTCTCGCCTTGCCGCGTAACTGGCTCTCAAGCGCTGATGCTGGGTGAGCAGCTTCTTCCGCAATCTGATGTTCTTGGGCGTCACTTCCACCAACTCGTCGTCACTTATGAAGTCCAGGGCTTGCTCCAGGCTCATCCTCATGGGAGGAGCCAGCTTGACGGCGATGTCGGAAGTAGAGGAGCGAATGTTGGTCTGCTTCTTCTCTTTGCACACATTCACCTCCAGATCCTGCCCCCGAGAGTTCAGCCCTACCATCATGCCTTCGTAGACCATTGTCCCTGGGTCAATGAAAGTGATCCCGCGGCCCTGCGCGTTATTCAGGCCATAGGTAACGGCTACACCTTCGGCGGCAGCCACCAGCGCCCCGCTGCGGCTGGAAACGATCTCTCCCACCCACGGCTCATAGCCCAGCAGAAGCGTGTTCATGACTCCCTCGCCTCTGGTCGCGGTGAGAAAGGCGCCGCGGAAACCGATGAGTCCCCTGGTGGAAATCCGAAACGCCAGATGTACGTTGCCTTGCCCGTCATTCCGCATGTCAGTCAGCCGGGCTTGCCTCTTGCTCAGCATCTCGGTCAGGACCCCGACATATTCGCTGATCGTCTCGATTTCCAGCGATTCCACCGGTTCAAGAAGGACGTCGTCCACTACCTTGGTAATGGCCTCCGGCTTCGACACCTGGAATTCGTAGCCTTCGCGGCGCATGGTCTCCACGAGAATGGCCAAGTGCAACTCTCCCCGGCCTGACACCAGGAAGACGTCGGGGCTGTCAGTCTCCTGGACCCTGAGACTGATATTTGTCTCCAGTTCCCTGTAGAGCCTTGTCCGCAGATGGCGTGAGGTGCATAACTGGCCCTCCCTTCCGGCAAAGGGTGAGGTGTTGACCCCAAAAGTCATCTTCACGGTGGGTTCACCTACTTTGATTCCCGGCAGAGCTTCCGGATGCTCCCGGCTGGTTATGGTGTCACCGATGCTCACCTCCTCGAACCCAGTTACGGCCACGATGTCCCCGGCCAAGACTTCCTCCACCTCTAGCCGTTCCAGCCCCAGGTAGGTGAACAACTGGTCGATCTCATGATGCGATACGTTGCCATCACCATCAACAATGGCCACAGCGTCATGCGGAGCCATCTTGCCCCGATGAATCCTGCCGATGGCGATCTTGCCCTTGTAGTTGTCGTAGTCCAGGTTGGATACCATCATCTGAAGTGGCCCTTCCTCAACGGCTGGTGGAGGCACATTCTGAAGAATGCACTCGAACAAAGGAATCAGGTCTGTGCCTTCGGCGCCGGGCTCCGTGATAGCTATACCGTCCCTGGCGCTGGAATACAGCACGGGGAAATCCAACTGGTCGGCGTTGGTAACCAATTCCAGAAAGAGGTCCTGAGTGAGGCTGACCACCTCCGCTATCCTGGAGGTCTCTCTGTCTATCTTGTTGATGACCACGATGGGCTTCAAGCCCCTTCCCAAAGCCTGGCGCAGCACAAACTTCGTCTGCGGCATCGGCCCTTCCACGGAGTCCACAAGGAGCAGGCAACCATCAGCCATGTTCATCACTCGCTCCACTTCTCCGCTGAAGTCAGCATGGCCCGGAGTGTCTATGATGTTGATCTTCACTCCACGGTAGAACAGGGCGGTGTTCTTGGCCAGAATGGTAATCCCCTTCTCCCGCTCCAGGGGGTTCCGGTCCATGATGAATTGGCCCACCTGCTCATTGTCCCGGAAGACCTTGCTCTGCTTGAGCATGGCGTCAACCAGGCTGGTCTTGCCATGGTCTACATGGGCAATTATGGCTACGTTTCTTATGTCACTGCGACGATTCTGGACCAATCTACCTCCTGGAAGACATCCCTCGGTTTTGCTAGTGTGGATGGATGCGCAGTAGTCTCACTTTGCCGGGTGACGGTGGTCTCTTCACAGTTTCGCTTCTGCCGTCCGGCGTCGGCTGAGGGCACCGCAGATGGACTCGTTCAATATCCGATGATCACCACAGGCCCTCATCTATATTAGGAAGCCGGCTTCCCCGACAGGCTGCCCTGCCATCCCGATCCTCCGGTCACTCCACCTTCCTGGGCAGCATTCCCGATCTCTTCACCCACCAGTAGGCCAGTCCGGTAGCCAGCACAGTCGAAGCTACCAGCATGGTGACGTACCAGCCGATGTCATTACTCTGCAGGTTGAAGGCTGAACTTCCGAATATTGTAGCCAGCGTGTTAGGCACTAGAACGGCTGTGCCTAACACTGTCAGGTAAGTCATGATCAGAGCCATCCTGTTGTTCATAATCTGAAGCTGGTTGTTGTAGATGCTCTGGAGAACCTCCAGCCCGGAAGCCAGGACTTCGGACAAGTGCTCAGCCAATCCGATCTGCCTGTTGACGTCCTCCGCCAGCAGCGTCAGACGATAGAGCAGTTTGGGATTGTCGGTGATGAGTTCGGCGTCGCCATATCTCAAGGCATGCAGCACGTCATTTGTTTCCCAGAGGGCATCCAGGTAGGTGATCAGGGCATGTTTCATGTCGTAGATCTTCGGTCCCAATTGCAGTCGCGGCGTATTGGGATCTGTCATGTCTTTGTTGAGCGACTCGCCCAGTTCCTCTACTTGCCGCAGGTGCTCAAAGTTCCTAGAGTTGGTCTCATCAATCAAGCGCAGGAGAAGCAGGGTTAGCCTGTCCTCGTCAGGATCGCCCAAGCGTATCTTCCTTATGAACGTATCAGCATATCTCCTCATGCGGTGGAATCTCCGGTCCACATTCAGGGGATGGATGGTGAGTATGAAGTTCCGGCGCATAAGGATCAGCAACGGGTATGGTTCCACGTGGAACTCACGAACCTGAACAGAAGGGAGCCTCATTCCCATCTCGGTGTCGAAGTCCTGGTAGGTCGTTCGAGTTTCCACTGTGAGAGATGCGACCAGGGCATTAGTGAATCCAAACTTGGCAGCGGCAACGGGGGTATCTCGATCATAGTTGTCGGTCCAGTAGTCGATCCAAGCGATGACCGATCTGCCCACAATCTCCACAAACTGATTCGGAGACTCGGAGTCACCCTTGAATATGCTTCCATCAGGAGCCACGGCAACGCAGAACCACTGCTTTGGGTACCCTTCGGCCGGGGGAACTGCCACTATTGGGGGATTGCCGTTAGTTTGTATGTCGGTCATCGACCTATCCCTTCCTGCTCACTCCAAATATCTGCCAGTCGCTCCGGCAGGTCAAAAGGAGGCTGCACGTTTCCAGTCCGATCGCAGGAGTATGCACCCCGGTTGCCTCCCAACAGAATGGACTATCATACCGACTCACAGTTCGACCTACACTCAGCTGATTGCGCACAATTCCCTTAATAGCAAGTATATCACTCGGAGGGCAATATTCCCATGTGCGGCCCATGTGCGGCTGTCTTTGACATCCGTCTGGCATCCGCATGCCCAGTTTGTCTTAAGTCCGTAGCTGGGCTATAATGGCGGGCAGTCGAAATATGACGTTTCTGTTACGAGCACTGAGTTCTCTCCTGCGCCTGCCTCCGCATGTTGTTGGTGACGTCAGTCTAGCCTATGATGGCGGCCAACCTTGGAGGAGAGAAACGTCGGGAGGGTAGTCCCGGAGGATGGGGACTAGGAAAGGACGTGTACATGGCAAAGGCCACTGTGGAGACGCGAAAGGCTTTTACGCCGGGGAAGATCGCCGGTCTGACACTACGCAACCGAATCATCAGGGCTGGCTGCTTCGAAGGAATGTGTGAGAACGGCAGTTGTTCCGACTTGCTGATTGAACACCATCGAGCGGTCGCCAAGGGCGGGACAGCCATGACCACCGTGTCCTACGTCTCGGTATCGGAGGCGGCCCGCGCCTACGGGCATGAGATGTGGATGCGCAAGGAAATCATGCCCGACCTGCGGCGGCTGACGGACGCGATCCACAAGGAAGGCGGCGCCGCCTCAGTCCAGTTAGGGCATTGCGGCTACTTCGCCAGCAAGGCCGACACCGGTTTTCAGCCGGTAGGCGCTTCGCGCAAATTCAACCTCTTCCGCATCAGTTTTCCGAAGCCGATGACTGAGGCGGATATCAACCAGGTGATTCAGCAATTCGCCGATGCGGCGCTGCTGGCCAGAGAAGCCGGCTTCGACGCCGTCGAGATCCACTCCGGGCACGGCTACCTGCTCAGCCAATTCCTGTCACCGTACACCAACCACCGGACGGACAGCTACGGCGGTTCGCTGGAGAACCGCATGCGTCTCCCCGCTTCGGTGGTAGGTGCTGTCAGAAAGGCTATGGGGCCGGAGTTCCCTATCATGGTCAAGATGAACCTGACTGACGGCATCAAGGGCGGCGTCGAGATCCAGGATGCCGTGGCCATAGCCAAACGCTTCGAGGCCGAGGGCGCCAGCGGCTTGGTGCCGAGCTGCGGCTTCACCTCCAAGGTCCCATTCATGATGATGCGGGGGAACGTGCCGACGCTGGAATTCGCCGCCGCAGACAAGAGCTTCACGCGCCGGTTCGGACTGGTCCTGTTTGGCCGCTTCATGGTCCAGGAATTCCAGTACAAGAATCTCTTCCTGATGGAGGATGCTCTGAACATAGTCCGGGCAGTCAAGATACCCGTCGTTCTGGTCGGTGGCGTCACCTCCGTGAACGACCTGCAGACGGCCATGGACGCGGGCTTTGAGTTCGTGGAGATTGGCCGGGCGACAATCCAGGATCCGAACATTGTGAACAAGTGGCAGAAGGGAGAAGTTGCGGCCGTTGACTGCGATCACTGCAACCGGTGCGTTGCCGTCATGAACGGCGGCCCCGTGTACTGCGTCTGCAACAAGAAGGGCCATCTGAAGAGGAGGTTCCACCCCAAGGGCAAGCCCGGCACGTGGCGAGCCTAGGTTCGCTCGCCGCTGACGGCATCAGCGGCTGGTGGTTGTGTCCTCGTCTTTCCAAAAGGCGATAGCCAGGACACCGGGGCCAGCGTGGACCCCCATGATCGGCGTGAACTCGGTGAGATAGAGTTCGGCGCATTTGAATCTGCGGGCTACTTCGGATCTCAGGTTCTCACCGTCCTGGAGTTCGTCGGCATGGTGGACCAAAACATGAACCTTTGAGGTCCCTACGCGTTCCGTCATCGTCTGCAGCATCAACTCCACCGCCTTGGCCTTGCTTCTGGGACGGGCAAAAGGGGCTGTTTCTCCTACGGCTGTCGAATGCTCCAGGATGGGCTTCATGTTGAGAGCCGCACCTGCCCAAGCCGCTGCCCGGGCGATGCGCCCAGTCCGAGCCAGGAAGTGCAGCGTGTCCACCATGGCGAGGAAGTTCATCCTGGACGAGGTCTTCCGGGCGACCTCACATACCTCTTTGATGTCAGCTCCCTTTTCGGCAGCGCGGGCGGCTTCAAGCACAGTGAATCCCAGCGCGCCTGACACGGCTCTGCTGTCGATGACCTCAATAGCCGTCTCGGGTATGGCTTCCTCCGCTATCTTCTTCCCCAACACGGCTGTCTCATACGTCTTGCTCTGGAGTCCAGTGAGCGTGATGCAGACTATGCCTTCAGCCTCCCTGCCAGCATCAACAAAAGCCTTGAAGAAGTCATCTGGAGTCGGCACCGAGGTAGTAGGCAGGTCCTCGTCACGGCGCATGATCCTATATACCTCTTGCGCCGTAATGTCAACGTTGTCTCGAAAGGCCTTGCCGCCGATGCATATCAGGAGGGGTACTATGCGGATAGAGTGCTTAGTCACCAGCTCTGGCGGCAAACAGCACGTACTGTCAGTGACAACGGCGACTTTTCTCATTTCTCCTTCAGCTGACTCGAGAGCCCCCTGGTTGAACCGTATTGTATCAGAATTGCCCGTATCTGTTGTCAAGTGTCCACGGGGAGCCCGACGATGGCGGGTAATCCAGTAACCGACAAGGCATCCAAAGTGCAGCGAGCCAAGAAGAGCGGATCAGAGACGTGCACTGACTACTGATGCCATCACTTGGCAGGGACGGCTCTTCGTCCTAGAATCTCCTGCTTCATGTACCACCTCTGCACCGTCTCAGCAACCTCAGTTGGCTCGTCACACAAGCGCAGCAGGTGGAGGTCATCTTCGTTGATGAAAGCCTTGGACAGAACGGCGCTGCGCAGCCATTCCAGTAATCCTTGCCAGAAGCGGCTGTCGAAGAGAATGACAGGGAACGGTCTTATCTTGCGGGTCTGCATGAGCGTCAACACTTCCGTAAGCTCATCAAGAGTGCCCAGGCCACCAGGCATTATGACGAACGCACTAGCGTATTTGACGAGCATGACTTTGCGCACGAAGAAGTGATTGAAGGTGAGGGTCTTGTTAGCATACACATTGCAGGCTTGTTCCGCGGGCAGGACAATGTTCAGACCGATGGAGGTGACTCCTGCTTCGCGAGCGCCCTTGTTGGCGGCTTCCATTACACCGGGGCCACCACCGGTTATGATGGAGAAGCCCATCTCTCCCAAGCGTCGGGCGATCTCTTCTGTCTGGCCATAGAGCTTGTCTTGGGGATGAAGCCGAGCGGAACCGTATATGGTCACCGCGGGCTCCACCCCAGAGAGCCTGTCAAACCCCTCCACCAACTCCCCCATGATGCGGAACATGCGCCAGGACTCCTCCTTGGCCATATCGTTTATTTCGTATCCCTGCGGCATGCTACTCTCCTTATAGCCTCAGTCTCGACCGGTGAGGGTCAGAGGTGGGCAGTATCCCGATCGAAGCACGAGCGGCTTCAAGCTTCGACTCGCGTCCTTTGGCGGTCTATTATAGCCTTTTCGTATCTGTGACGTGCTTCATACGCCCAGTACTATCATTGCCATGAGTAGTGCCCTTTGCGCTTTGCACTCCAGGCATCGATTCCTTCCTGGCGAATGAGCTCCAGGTGGTATTCCAGATTCGGGTGAAATCTCTTCAGCGGATCAAGCAGTTCACAGGTTCTGTATTGCTGGCATTCCCAACAGCCGAGCAGTTCACGTGCCAGGACGCAATCCCTCACGGCACAACTGGTCTTTCCTCCGCCTCCCCTGCACGGCGCCTTGCATTCCAGGCCCCGTATCGCCTGAAGGACCCTCAGGAAGTTCTGATAATCGACAAAGGCAGCATCCCCTCTCGCCTTAAGCGCCGCGTACTCCTCGAAGCGAAGCTCTGCCAGCTTGTCCTCTAGATCTCTGACAAGAGCGAACAGACTCCTGTTTGAAGGAATGCAGTCCCGGCAGTAGAGTCCACAGTAGCTCATGTATCTTCCGTCAGTCTCCATGTGACCAGACTCCTATCTTAGAACAGAGTGGTTCCTCAATGTTGCCTTCCCCTTAGTAGGTTGCGGAACTGCCTCATGCCCGTTCTTCAACCCCCAAACCCTCGGCAGGACTTCGCCCTGCACCCTGTCTCCTCGAGACCGACCGCCTCAACTCCCTTTCACCGCTTCCACTTCCAGCCGCACCATCGTAAAGTGAATTCCGCCGTCAGCATCTGGCGGCCGTATCCGGGCATGAACCGCTACGATTTCGTAGATCAACTCCTCTCTGAGGGACTCCGGCACTCTCTCTGTATATGGCAACCAGGTAGTGCGGAGCCATGCTGCAAATCCGTCCCTTCCCTCATGCACCATGTCCTTGGTCAGCAGCTCTATCCTGCTGATGCTGAAACCAAGGGCCTCTAGCCACGGGCGATAGTCATCGGGGCCATAGAAGGCGTAGGGGAAGACAAACCCGTCGAAGTGCTTCGCCCATCGCGGCATCTTCAAGACGGAGTCAATGGCCTCCAGCACCGTGGCAGCATTCCCTTTGCCGCCCATTTGCAGCATCACTCTGCCGGAAGGCTTCAGGCATCTCCTGATGCCGGCGAGAACGGGTTGGTGGTCAATAACCCAGTGCAGGCAGGCGTTGGAGAAAACGGCGTCGAACTCCTCACAAAAGTCGAGCGCTCGAGCATCTTTCAGGAGAAACGCGATGTTGGGATAGTGTTCGGAAGGAAGACGTCTGGTGGCCAGATCGATCATTTCTTTCGAGCTGTCGATTCCCACTGCGAAGCCGCGGGGCACTCTTGACGCGATGGCTGCCGTGATCTCTCCATCGCCGCAGCCAATGTCCAAGACCTTCTCGTTCCCCTTCAGATCGAGCTTGGAGAGCAGCTCCAGCGCCCATTTCTTCTGGTTCGAGGAACTGGTGCGGTATTCCTCAGCGTTCCACTGGTACAGACATTCTGGCCTATCCGGGTGGCTTCGGCAAGGGTCAACGTGAAATCGGGCCCCGTTGGTTCGATGGCATGCACCGAGAGTCCTGGGATCCTGTATCAGAGCAATAGCAGTCAACATTGCTGTTTGATACAATCAGGAGATCGGATACGGAGAGCCTGGTGAATAGGATAATAGAGGTAGAACACCTGCGGAAGGTGTACGGCCCCACGGTCGCGGTAGAGGACATCTCGTTTGAGGTGGCCGAAGGAGAGATCTTCGGTCTTCTGGGGCCCAACGGAGCCGGCAAGACAACCACAGTAGAGTGTCTGCAAGGGCTGCGCCGTCCGGACGCGGGCAGACTCCGAGTCCTGGACCTTGACCCGCAGTCGGATGGCAAGGAACTGCGAAGGCTGATCGGCTCACAGCTCCAGGATTCAGCCCTTCCCGACCGGATGCGGGTGTGGGAGGCCCTCGATCTTTTCTCCTCGTTCATGCCCAACTCGCCGGATTGGCGGATCATCATGGAGCAGTGGGGGTTGACGGAGAAGCGTAAGTCATCCTTTTCCAGACTGTCCGGCGGCCAGCGCCAGCGACTGTTCGTGGCCCTGGCGCTGGTCAACAATCCCAAGGTAGTGTTCCTGGACGAGATGACGTCCGGACTGGATCCAGCGGCCAGACACACGGCCTGGGGCCTGATCAGGGCTATCAGGGACCGGGGGACCACGGTAGTTATGGTCACCCACTTCATGGATGAGGCCGAGCGTTTGTGCGACCGGCTGGGAATAGTTGACAGCGGAAGGCTGACCGCATTGGACACTCCGCAGGGCCTCATTGCCACGTACGCCGGTCAAGTGCGAGTCATATTCAGCACTGATCATTCGGATCTGTCCTGGCTGCAGAATGTCCCCAACGTGTCTCGGGTGAGCCGACACGGTCAACGGGTGGAAGTCGAAGGCAGCGGGCCGGTGCTGGCCCGGGTGGCAGCCGCGCTTGTCGAACGCGGCATCCTGCCCGCAGACCTTCGGTTGGAGCAACCTTCGCTTGAGGACGTATTCTTGTCGATCACAGGTCACACCATCCAAGACCAGGACTGATACATGCGGACACTGCTGAAGCTGAGCTGGATCGAGGTCAAGCTGTTCGTCCGTGAGCCGGTGACCATGGTCTTTACGTTTGCCCTGCCGCTCATATTCCTTTTCGTCCTGGGTGGTGTGTTCAAGAACATGCCCAGTGAGGAGTTCCGCAATGCCAAGCCCATGGACTATTACACGCCGGCCTACATCGGCCTAGTCATCGCATCCATCGGCCTGGTGGGATTGCCGGTCCATTTTGCCAAGTACCGGGAGCGCGGCGTGCTGCGCCGCTTTCGCGCCTCACCGCTTCCCCTGTGGACCATCTTCGGCTCTCAGGTCTTGGTCAGCCTGATCATAGCCTCCCTGGGAGGCATCCTGCTTGTGGCTGTATCCATGATGGCCTTCGATGTCAAGTTCCCGGAATCCCCAGCCCTGGTGCTGGCCGGCTTTCTGCCCAGCGTCATTGCTTTTGCAGCCATAGGCACTCTCTTGGGCGCTCTGCTCCCGACCACACGGGCAGCCCAGGGCCTGGGGTTGATACTGTTCATTGTCATGATGATGCTGTCAGGATCTGGCCCGCCCCCGGAGGTCATGAGCGACGTTATGGAGAAGACCGGCCAAGTGATGCCCCTCTACTACGTGACCCGGCTAATACAAGACCCCTGGCTGGGCTTCGGATGGAACTGGGATGCCTTCATGGTCCTTGCCGGCGTGACGCTGGCAGCCTCACTGGCATCACTTCGGCTGTTCCGCTGGGAATGATCCCCGCCACATTGCCACAGAGAAGGAGGCGCTATGGGCAAAGTTGCACTAGGCCCGCAGACCCTGGTCTACCCCATGCCAGCGATGCTGGTGGGAGCAGATGTTGATGCCAAGCCGAATTTCATGACAGTCGCCTGGGGCGGTATTGCCTGCGGCGATCCACCGATGATCTCCGTGGCCATTCGCCATGTCAGACACACCCTGAAAGGCATCAGGCAGAATCAGACGTTTTCGGTCAACATGCCTTCCGTTGAACAGGTCAAGGAGACCGACTATTGCGGCATCGTGTCCGGCTCCAAGGCCGATAAGGTGCGTGCCTGTCTTTTCGAGGTATTCTACGGGAAGCTCGGCAATGCCCCGCTTATCGAGCAGTGCCCGGCAAACCTCGAGTGCAGGGTGGTGCAGATACTGGACCTGGGAAGCCATTCACTGGTCATCGGCCAGATCGAGGAAACATACGTCTCCGAGGACTGTCTGACGGAGGGCAAGCCTGACGTGGACAAGATCAGGCCGCTGACATACGTCACCAGTCCAGCAGCGCGATACCAAGGACTGGGAGAGGTGGCGGGCAAAGCCTGGAGCGTGGGCAAGCGTCTTGCCTGAAGGTAGCGATCAGTCATAGCGTTGAATGCCGGGGAGAGAAGACTTGGACATGGGGGGTGATGTGAATAACTCAGAGGACAAGCAAGCAGGCATCGAACTCGATCTGAAGCTGGAGGCCCTGCCGAGAGACTCGCTCATAGGGCTGGTGAGACTCTACTCTAGACTGATGATGGATATCGACGGCTTCTGGTTCCTGTCGATGAAAGCTAGGGCCAGTAACGAGGAAGCTATCGCCTGCGACAACTGGGTCTGGGGGAAAGTGGTGAAGAAGATGCTGGATGACCTTGCCAAGCTGATAGGGGTGCAGGGGAGAGATGTCGCGGACTTCATGACGGTAATACAGGCAACGCCGCTGCACTACGTCGTCGAAGAGCAGATGGAAGCTCGGAACCGCAACCATGCCACGCTCACCGTCACCTATTGCCCCACACTGGCAGCACTGGAAAAGGAAGATGCCGGGAGAGACACCCTCCACTGCAAACTGGCGTGCTCTGTCACACGGGCCACACACGCCAAGCTGTTCAATCCGGCGATGGAGGTCAAATGCCTGACCATGCCTCCCAGGAGGGACAAGCAGGGCATCTTCTGTCGCTGGGAGTACAAGATAGGCTGAGGCGCATTGACGTCGGTCATGATCAATTGCGCTCATGCAGCCGGACACGTAATCGGCTGAGATCGCTGTCACTACGGTCCGCGGGGTTGGCAAGACCAGGCTCCAGCCTGCTGTAAAGGGAATCTGTTCCGTGATCTGAGCACATTGCCTGACCACAGGTGATGAGGCCACCTGCCACGCTCAAAGTACACGTCTGCTACCACCGCATCGTGCCCCAAGTTCGGCGGGAATGCGACCAAGAAGGCGAAAATCGTGCGTCCCCCCTCTTGACAAAGCGCGAATCTTGTGCATATCATTCGCACAGTGTACTCAGTGAGCACAGTTGTGCGAGCGGGACACAATAGGATCTAAGAGGAGGGAAAGAGATGCCACAAGCCTACTGCGTAAAGTGCAAGAAGAAGGTAGAGATCAAAGCCGCAAAGCAGGTCACCCTAAAGAACAAGAGGCCCGCAGTCAGCGGCACTTGCCCGTCCTGTGGGACAAAGGTATTCAGGATCGGCAAAGCCTAGGGTCTGGTATCCTTCCTTGCCCTGCACAGCATACATGGCGGAGTGACCTGGTAGACCCTCTCCGCTGTGTGGACGATTGTCCTGAGTTGCTGTATTTGCTAGGCATCAAGAGTTAATGGGCAGCGAAGCCGTTCCAAGACGATTGCCGGATTGCTTCGCTGCCTGATCTTGAATGTTCTCTGTGGTATTGTTTGAATCATCAGTGCATTGTCTGGTGATTCCGGATATCGGTTGGTTTATCTGTCTATTCGTTAGCCTGACCGGTGTTGACAGGCTATTATCTCTCTGGCAACGTAGTAGTCCAAATACTCCCTTAAGCTGCCGCAGACTGCCTTCTGTACCGTTGAGTCGAGTGGTTAAGCATGGTGTCAACTATGTCTCGGCGTTACACATTGAGTGCATGACTTTCCAGCGAGCTGATTCCTGCATATCAGCCGGCGGATGGTCTTGACACCTTTGGAATATGTCCGGTAAGATCGCAGCACAGCATAATCCCTGGCCTTGACGCAAGGGGCTGGGTGGAAAAGAAGGAGGAAATCATGGCAGACAGCGTGTACAAGGTGATTGAACTGGTGGGGACCAGCTCAGAGTCTTGGGAGAAGGCGGCCGCATCGGCCGTTGAAAAGGCGTCCAAGACCCTGCGTGACCTTCGCATTGCCGAGGTCGTCGAGATGGACATACAGATCGACGATGGGAAGGTCCGAGCCTACCGGACCAAGATCAAGCTCTCGTTCAAGTACGAGAAGGAAGACTAACCCAGGGAGGTCAAGCCAGATTTGGCCCGGCGCAGCAGCCCAGAAGCATTCGGATCACAAAGATCTTGACCTGCAGTTTCTTTGGCTGGGACGGCAAGCATGGAGAGCCCGTGAGTCTGCGGGCTCTCCATAATGGTGTGCATCACACCAGGTTGACCTGCGCAACGCGAGTCATATTGGCCAACTGCTCACAATAGGAAGTAGTCACCATGGTCATCGTTGATGCCACGAAGACAGAAATGACGACTCCTGCAGTCAACAGAGCCAAGGAGCTAGCAGCAGCCACCAAGGCTAAAGGCATACCGGATAGACCTGGGGTCGTGGTGGGTTTCAGTGGGCTGAAGAGAGCAGTGGCACAACTGTTCGGCAGAGGCATACATTTTGCCAGTACGATTGAAGAAGCCAAGGAGTGACTGGTCAAGGAGGACGAGAAGCGCCACTGGCAGCGCCTGTTCTATGGTCAAAGGCAGCGCTGTGGCCGCTGTAGGCTACTCTCGCCCGGCCAGCTACTGTCATCCACGCGCCCCTGTCCGTTTGGACTGACAGGATTGTAGCCACCACAGACGCCGTGGCAAACCGGGCCAGCCTGCCGGCACGTTCAAGGAAAGGAGGGTTAGCTTGAGCAAATACACACAGTGGATAACGCACAAGGGAAAGCGGATGCTATTCGTGAACGGCCCCGGTTTGAGCGAAGCTCAGTACATAGAAGCCATGGAGGAAATGAAGCAGGAGATTCTGAAAGAGAAGGCTGGGACCCTGGTGCTGGTGAATGTCTCAGGAATTGAGATGACCAAAGCCGTGATCAACAAGTCCAAGGAGGTGGTCAACGCCACGAAGGAAGCCGGGATTCCGGACGCGCCAAACGTCGTGGTGGGCTTGAACAAGCTGCAGAAGGCGGTGGCACAACTGTTCGGACGGGGCGTGCACTTCGTGGACACTGTTGAACAAGGCAAGGAGTGGCTGGTCAAGGAGGACGACAAGCGCCGCTAGTCCTGTTGGGGCTTGCGGTGATCTCTGATATGCAGGTGGCCGCATGTTGGGCCGATCGACAGCCGAAAGGTCATACAACTTGAATCTGTCTGCAAAGGTAGGAGGCTCCGAATGGGCAAGTATGCACAGTTCATAATGCACAAAGGGAAACGAATGTTGTTTGTCAATGCTGCCAAACTGCCCGAAGCAGAATGCCTTGTAGCGTTCGAAGAGATGAAGCAGGCTATCCTCAAAGAGGGGACCGGGGTTCTGGTGCTGGTTGATATGTCTCACCTGGACATGACGACGGCCATAGTCAACAAGGCCAAGGAGGCGACCGTCGCCACCAAGACCGCAGGCATCAAGGACAAACCCAATGCTGTGGTCGGTCTGACCGGACTGCAGAAGGCAGTGGCACAGCTGTTCGGCAGAGGGGTGCACTTTGCCGACACTATTGATGAAGCGAAAGAGTGGCTGGTCAAAGAGGACGACAAGCGCCGCTAGGGTGCCCTTGCCTCGTGTCGGAGGTGCATGTTGATGCACACTGGGCAACTGGCGCGCCAAATGGACAATTCGCCAAGGAGGGACAGCCAGCATGGGCAAGTACACGAATTGGATCACATACAAGGACAAGAGGATACTGACCGTGAATGCTGCCCGTCTGGGCGAAGCCGAAATCATCGCCGCCCTTGAAGAGATGAAGCAGGAGCTCTTCAGAGACCGCAGCGGCCCTTTGCTCCTGATTGATATCTCGGGAATCGACATGACAACAGCCGTGATCAACAAGGCCAAGGAGTTGACTGCTGCTACCAAGAACGAGGGTATCCAGGACGGGCCCAATGTCATAGTTGGCCTGACTGGCCTGCAGAAGGCTGTAGCGCAATTGTTCGCCAGGGGCGTCCATTTCAGTGACAATGTTGGAGAGGCTAAGGACTGGCTCGTCAAGCAGGACAACAAGCGTCAGAAACGCTAGACCGCCTTATGCCAGGCGTCACTTCTCTTAGAGTCAATCGAGACTCGCAGCTCGGCTCAAGGAACTGCCAGGCAATACCTCCCTGGGTTGACTTGTTCCGCACCAGCGGCCGGAGTACCAGTGGCGCGTCAGAAGCTGCATCTGCGAAAGCCTGCACCGCGAGCGTTCTCTGCAGGTAACCAAGACACACGTATTCTTCTCATTTTGATTGCGGAAACTCCAACCTCTCCAACAGACTCATGAAGGGAATGGACTGATTCTCTCAGGAGCACCATGTACAACGAGTTCGCCAGATTCTACACAAAGGGCGACTGGCCCCGGTACAGTGCACAGATGGCCAGGATGCTGCCTGCCGTTCTGGAACGTTTTGGCCTGTGGCCCAGGAAGGTCCTGGACCTGGCCTGCGGAGAGGGGACATTCGCCGTGGCCATGGCCAACCGCGGCCTGCGGGTGACCGGCGTTGATCTGTCTCCTGAGATGCTGGAGATCGCCAGACAGCGAGCTGCCACGGAGGGCGCCAGAGTCAAGTTCCTTCAGCAGGATATGCGCTCGCTCAGTCTTCGAGGCAGGTTCGATCTGGTCACCTGCTGGTTTGACAGCCTGAACTACCTGCTGGAGATCGACGATCTGTCCCGTACTTTTTCCAGGGTATCACGTGTTCTCGATGAGAACGGCGTCTTCATCTTCGATGTCAACACCATTCGGGGCCTAGCCGTGGAATGGGTCAGGGAGCCCAGTTACGTACACCTGAATTCGGGCGATTCGTTTCTGGTCTCCGTTCCGCAATACGACGCCGCCACGAAGATCGCCAGCCTGCACATCACCGGTTTCACCAGAGAGAACGAACGATGGGTCAGGATAGACGAAGTCCACAAGGAACGCGGTTACACTCTCAGGGAGATCCGGCAATGCCTGAAGAGGGCCGATCTGCGTGAACTCGCCTGCTGGGCCAGTCTGGACAGAATGGAGAAGCCAAAGCGAAACACAGCACGGGTGTGGTTCGTAGCACGCAAGTAGCCGGCCTTCGCTGTGTTTGTGAAGTCACCATCTCCACGGCATTGCCTGCATGAACTGCTACGAGCTTGAGCGCCCCGTCGTTCAGACCGTTGAGTCCTAGGCCTTGTAGACCCGGCAAAGCAAAGCGCGGTCACACCAACCGCCCGACAATTCGTCACACCATTCCGGATCGTCGAGAGTCAGCACGTTCGCATTGGAAGCGAACACCCCGCTGAAGTCCGGCTCGTAGGCCGGGTTCTCTGGGAACCACCAGCTCGCCTGGCAGTTGACCACATCGGGAAGCATGCCGGCGTTGTATCTTGCCCGCTGTTTGATCCACCCCCGGCGAGTCTCGATGCAGGCCCAATCGCCATCGGCTATCCCCAGCTTGCCGGCCGTGTCGGGATGGATGTCCATCAGGGGGTCGGGATGCTTCTCCCGGCCTCCCATGCCAACGTGCATGAACTCCGAATGGAACATGGGCATGTAGTTGCCGCCCGTATTAAGAATGAGCGGGAACTCCTTGGCGACATCCGGCACCCTCAGCGGGCTCTCCGGAGGCTCCTCGTAGAAGGGCAGCGGGTCGTAGCGCAGTTTCTCCAGGATGCTGGAGTAGAGTTCGATCTTGCCCGAAGGCGTGGGGAAGCCCGTCTTCTTCCAGGGCTGCAGATCGAAGGTATCGGGAAACACGGCGCACCTGTTCACCAGATCTGTGAAGGTCAGGCCCACCGGCTTAAGGCGGTGGTTAGCCACTTCCTCCGCCGTCTTCCAGGGCCAGTATTCCTCTTGGCCAACGGACAGTGCCAGGCCACGGAAGAACTCGTAGATGTCCAGGCGCGCTCCCATCGGAGGAATGGCTTTCTCACCAGCCATGAGCAGGCTGCCGAAGTCCATCATGTTCGTACAGAGATCCCTCTCCATCCAACTGGCCGCCGGCAGGACGTAATCAGCCAGTTGTGCCGACGGCGTCATGAACAACTCCTGAACAACGTGCAGTTCCAGGTTGTCGCTCTTCAATGCTTCAAAGACCATCCTGGTGTTCCCCGCCCAGGCCAACGGGTTCGACCCCCAGGCGATGAGGGCCTTGACGGGATACGGTTTGCCCGTCAGGATTGAACGCCAGAGCATGGTGGTGTGGGCCTGTATCTGGACGGTGACCGGCGCCGGAACGCCGTAGACCCTTTCCAGATGAGGCGCCATAAGGCTCCAGCCGTTCAGCGACACCAGACGGCAAACGTCATAGCCCATCTGCTTGCGTCGCTGCTCCATCGACAGCAGGTGCATGAGGGACAGCTCCGCCTCGGTGATGAACTTGCCGCCGTTCGTCAGTTCGCCAGGGCGGGTGATCAGGTGGCCGCCCAGGGTGCCCAGGTTGCCGGTGATGGCACGGAGAGCTATCTTGCATTGTTCCGCACGAGTGCCGTTCAAACCCAATTGATCGATGGCCACGCCATATGGCATGCAGGCAGGGCCATTGGTGGCATACGTGCGGGCCGCCTCCACGATCTTCTCCGCCGGGACACCGGTGATCTCGGCCACGCGCTCCGGCGGGTACTCCTGAACACGCGACTTCAGCTTGTCGAAGCCCACCGTCCACTCCGCCACGAACTCCTTGTTGTACAGTCCTTCGTTGATGATGACGTTCAACCAGGCCAGAGCCAGGGCAGTATCGGTGCCCGGCCTCAGCCTGAGCCAGACGTCCGCCATCTCAGCCGTCTTGGTCTGGCGGGGATCAACGACAATGACCTTGAAATCGCCCTTTTTCTTCTTCCTGATCAGCCCGCTCCAGCCGCGCATGTTCGATTCGGAAGGATCGGACCCCCAGTACACCACGCACCTGGAATTGGACATCTCTATGGTGTAGGTGGTGACATCGCCCATGACGGCCATGTTGATGGCCATGTCGTTGATGCCGCATATGATGCCGGGAGCGAAGATATTGTGCGGATTGCCAAACAGACTGGCAAATCGGCCTCTCGGCCAGTAGTCGTTGCCCCGGTACGTGCCCTCGAAGAACCCCAGCGTCTCAGCGCCGTACGCCTCTCGGAGCTGCAGCAGCTTCTGCCCGATCTCGCCGAAGGCCTGATCCCAGGCTATCCTCTCCCACTTGCCCTCACCGCGTCGGCCCGTCCTCTTCAGCGGGTACATCAACTGGCCGGGGTGATAGAGCCACTTGGGCGCCAGGCGGATCCTCTCGCAGTTGAATCCGCGCGTCAGCGGGTGCTCCCGATTGCCGGTGATGCTGACGACCTGGCCGTCCTCAACAGTGACCAGGACACCGCACATGTTGCTGCAGAACTGGCAGCAAGTCTTCTTGACCACCTGTTCGCCCATCCGGATCGCCTCCTAGGGGCATATAGTACCAGTTTCGCGGCGGGCTTGAAATGCGCCCTTACACGATCCCCCCAAGAATGGGGGCCACGGGGGTTGATGTCACAGACCGAGATCACCGCATCCCGCGGTTCTTCACCTCGCTGCACTATCTGCAATATGCTATTCTGGATTCCGTAATGCACGAACTGGCGGTGACTCAGAGCATGGTTGATCTGGTGCTTGACGAGGCCAGGAAAGGCGGAGCCCGCAAGGTCAAGAGGATCAACCTGGTGTTGGGCGAATTGTCCGGGGTGGTCGGCGACTCCGTGCAGTTCTACTTTGGTTTGATGAGCAAGGATACCATTGCTGAAGGTGCCACTGTTTCGTTCAATACGGTGGCCACGCAGGCCAAGTGCCGGCAATGCGCCAAGGTGTTCGAGGTGAAGGAGTCTAACTGGGTCTGCCCGGAGTGCCACAGCGTCAGCGTCGAGCTGGTGGCGGGCAATGAGCTTTTCGTAGAAAGCATCGAGGTGGAGTAGTCATGGAAATAAAGGTGCTGAAGGACATCCTGAGCGCTAACGACCAGATAGCGGAGCGCAACCGGGCCCTGCTTGATTCCAAGAAGGTCACGGTTCTGAACGTGATGTCGTCGCCGGGATCGGGCAAGACCAGCCTCATCATGGAGACGATCCGGGCGCTCAAGAAGAAGGTCCGCATCGGTGTCATCGAAGGAGACATTGCCTCGTCGATAGACGCTCAGAAGGTGGGCCGGGAGAAGGTGCCGGTGGTGCAGATAAACACCGGAGGCGAGTGTCACCTTGAAGCCGGGCAGGTCGGCCGAGCCCTGGAAAGCCTGCCGCTGGAAAAGATCGATCTCCTGCTGATTGAGAACGTGGGCAACCTGGTCTGTCCGGGTGAGTTCAAGCTCGGGGAGGACAAGAAGGTGCTCATACTGAGCGTGCCGGAAGGTGACGACAAGGTCCACAAATACCCGCTGCTGTTCTCCATGGCGGACGCCATCGTCATCAGCAAGATCGACCTGCTGCCCTACGCAAACTTCAACATTTCGGCCTTTCAGAAAGCGGTCAAAGGGATGAACCGCAAGGCCAGAATATTCCAGGTTTCCTGCACCACTCACCAAGGCATCCAGGAATGGGCTGAGTGGGTACGCTCCAGCATGCGGCAGTGAACCAGAAAGGGGCCGGAACAGTTCCGACCCCTACACATCCCTGATTTCGCTGTAGACTATAGCAGAGGCACCATCACCAGAAGAGCGGTTCGGCGTAGGGGTCCGGCTGCATCCGGCGAAGCAGTTCCAGAGCCTTGTTGTGGAGCTTCTTGGTGATCGAATAGAGCGCGTCTTGCTCCTTCTTTGACAGGCAAGACAGCGCATCAGGAACCGTGGTGGCGGATGCCCAGCGCGTCAGGGCTTCCTCACCCTTCTTAGTCAGCGTTACTCTGAGCCAGTTCTTTCTCTTCATATCGCGTTTTGTCACAAGAAGACCCTGATCCTCCATGCGGTGCACCAGCGCAGAAACGGTGTGCGGCTGCTTGTGCATCATTCGCGACAGCTTCATGGGTGTCAGCGGCTCCTTGGCAATCTTCAGGCAATACAGAACCGAAGCCTGCGGTATGTTGAGGCCGCTCTTGGCCAACTCCAGGTTCCTGGCCCTTTCCATGACGGACATCAGTGTCTCCAACCGCATCCACGCCTTCTGGTTCTCGGTTAGTTCGATAGATTCGCTCATTTGCATCCTCCGTGTAACTATTTTGTAATGTCTCTAGAGACCCATTATATTCCGTAAGACCGGTGATGGTCAAGTGTGATTTACGCTTTTGTATGGCCGGAGATTCGACACTCCGCAGTTAGCTGGACGCTGGAGCAGGTAATGTGTTGCACTACTTCTTCATCACCACCAGACTTCCAGTGATCAGGTCATGGAGGCCCTGTCTCTTGGCCGTGAAACCGATCATAACAAACCCCGCCAGGACAACCAGCGCCGATGCGAACTTGCCGAAGTGCCTTCCCGTCGCTCTGCGGAACGAGACTCGCTTCCCATCGATATCGGTGACTACCATGCCCATGATTGCCTTCCCCACTGTGCTTTGTCTAGAGGAACTCTCCATTAGTGCCCAGTAGAACCACGTCACGATCAGCCACACGATGGCAAACGACGCGACTATGACACCCCCTGCCGGGACCCCTATCCGGGGGCCCAGCACTATGGAAAGTATGATGGCCAGGGCGAAGACCACAAGACCAGCCACCATGAGATCAATAGCGAAGGCCATGAACCTTCTCCAGAGGCCCGCATACTCGACACTACTCGTGGTAGCCACACCTTCCATAACATCTGTGGTCATTAGACCTCCTGCCTTTGGCACGGACTAATACTGTTGCCGGTTTCAAACATCCGAAGATGAACATATGGAATACCAGCCGATTATTATACCACTCGACGCTGGCTTGGATAGGGTTGCCGGATGTACGGCGAGATCTGTTGGTCAGGGATTACCCTCCCCTCAGATGGTGTCTTCGCAAAGACAGTCTCGGGTACCGGGGCCACCTGCAATGCCGGTGGTGAAGACGGGAGAACTAGACACCCCGCATGACGGTTAACCCACGCTCCGCAGTTCGTTGAGCACCAGGCTGACAGCCTTGGAGACGGCGGCTTCCACCTCGGGCGTGCAGTTCTCGCGGAGCGGCGTCACGTCGGCCACCTCCACGGCAAAGATGACGGTCTCGCCCGGAAGCGGCAGTCCCATCTTCCGGCCAATGTCCAGCGCCGATCTCACACTGACGTCGTGGACTGTGAAGGAGTGCAGCGGAGCGGGCAGGTCGTCCAGCCCCAGCCGGTAGACTTCACCCGGTTTCCCTTGACGAGTCTGGACGGCATCGATGATCAGGGCCTTCTCGTAGCCCGTCAACAGGTCCAGCAGGGCCAGCCCGGCGGCCGTAGTGGTTACTACCTTCACGTCAGGAGGAAGGGCTTCCCGTTCGATGGCTTCGGCGACTCTGATGCCAATAGCGTCGTCGCCGCGGAGCAGACTGCCAATGCCGATGATGACCGTCTTCACTGGCTTGACCTCCAGAGGCAGCAGAAAGTGATTCTCTTGGGCACAGATATGTCGGCGTTACTGGTCAGGAGAAGTTCGCGGAGTGTCCTGGTCATTCCTCAACAAAGAACAACGGGAACTTGGTCATATTGGCAGTCTCTGGTGAACTCAGAATCGGCGGCTAGCCGCCGCAGCTACCGCAACGCGAAGAAGAGCATCCACCACAAGACGAGCCGCCAATCGGCGTGGACATGCCATTGTCCCCTTTGGAGAATGAGGCAAACCGCGAGACGGCTCTCGGTGCCTTGTTCTGGCACTTCGGGCAGGGAGCTCCCTCGCCGGACTGGGAGAAGGACCGCATCAGCTCGAACTTGACATTACAGTCAGGGCAGCAGTACTCGTAAACGGGCATGTTCTCTCAATCAGTTCCGGACAGCGACGACTTCCGCGATCTCAGGCAATTCGTCTTTGACCTGCTCTTCGACAAGGTTCACAATCATCTCCTCCGGCATACCCGCCGAGCAGCTACACGGAATCACCTGCACCTTCACCACGCCATCTGACACATCGACCAGTTCCACCGTGTTCGCACCCAGCGCCGGCCTGACCTTGGCTATCGCTCGCTCTACCTTGTCAAAGAGGCTGTCCTTACGTTCTACTTTCAACGATAACCATCCTTCGCCTGAGTCTATCGCTGCCTGAAGTCACAGTATCTTAGACCGCTACTACCTGCTTAACCTCGGGAATCTCCTCTTTGAGAACTCGCTCTATACCGTTCTTCAGCGTCATCGCGGCCATCGGGCAACCGCCGCAAGCTCCCTTGAGCCTCACGGTGACTATACCGGCCTTCACGCTTACCAGCTCTACATCGCCCCCGTCTGCCTGCAGATTCGGTCTGATCTTCGACAGGACATTCTCCACCTTTTCCTTCATGACTACCTCCAGCTACACACTCGATCCCGGTTCCCACATCTGGGAAGCCACAAGCCCTACTCTAGAACAGGGCATCTGTCCTGTATGCAACTTGTGTCTCACATTCATGTTAGCCTGTTGCCTGCTGACAGTCAATTTGGCCGGAGGTCGGTTTCTCTTTGTGGGAAAGCTGAGACCGCTATATAATCAGATACTGAATTGAGCAAGCTCTCCGCACATCGGTCAACCAGGACTCCAGCCTCCCATGCGGCAGCCGGTCTTCGGGTCATCTCCCGGGCAACCCCGTTCGCCAGCGCCAGCGCGTTTGTCGGCAGCACACCAGCTGTGCGGGATCCAACACCATGAAGAAGATCGACGATTCTTTCTTTCAACACTCGTCGGTGGCCATCGCCGGTGCATCCTCGGAATACAACATCGGGCATGCTTTCGTTCAATGCATGCAGGACTCCGGCTTTCAGGGCCAGGTGTATCCGTTGAACCCCGCCGGCGGCGAGATACGGGGGCTCAAGGTCTATCGCAGCATCACGGACGTACCCGGCAAGGTGGACTATGTCATCTCCTGCATACCGGCGCGCTTCACACCGCAGCTAGTCAAGGATAGCGCGGCCAAAGGGGCCAAGATAGTCTCCTTCTTCACCGCCGGCTACTCAGAGACCGGCAGACAGGAAGGACGGGAGCTGGAAGACGAGCTGTTGCGGGTGGCCCGGGCCAGTGGCGTCCGGCTTCTCGGACCCAACTGCCTCGGGCTGTACTGTCCCCAGATCGGCCTGTCTTTCGCCAGCGATTTCCCCAAGGAGAAAGGAAACGTCGGCTTCATCGGCCAGAGCGGAGGCAACACCATCTACCTGATCCGGGCCGCCGGTCAGAGAGGTGTCCGCTTCAGCAAAGCCATCTCCTACGGGAATGCCTGCGACGTCGATGAATGCGATCTGCTGGAGTACTTCACCACGGACGATGAGACCAGAATGGTGGCCGCTTACATCGAGGGCGTCAGAGACGGGCAACGGTTTCGCCGGGTGCTCCGGAGGCTTTCCGCTCTCAAGCCGGTGATCATACTCAAAGGCGGCTACACCAGTGGTGGTGCCGTGGCGGCCTCATCGCACACCGGGTCTCTGGCAGGAGCCAACGAATCGTGGGAAGGCCTTCTGAACCAGACCGGCGCCATCCGGGTCTACAATCTGGATGAGATGGCAGACATGCTGGTGACGTTCTCCTGTCTGGCCCCGCCGCGGGGCAGAAGAGCGGTTATCTGCGGCAGCAACGGCGGCTTCAGCGTGCTCACCGCCGACGACTTCATCCATGCCGGGTTTGAGCTGCCTCAACTGGCGACAGATGAACAGCAGGATATTTATGACAAGGTGGCCAGATTCTCCAATACCGACGCCGGCATGATGCTCAGGAACCCTTTTGACATCACCAATGTTCCATCGCCAGAGGGCCAGTACGCCATCATGAGGAGCCTGGCATCCAGCAAGCGTTGCGACATGCTCGTGGCGCAGGTGAGCATCAGCAACTCCGGCTGGCCCTTCGTGGAGTCACCTTACAGGTTCTGGCCTGACATGTTTCTGGATGCGCTCCTAAGGGTACACCGAGAAGTCAACAAACCCGTCGCGGTCATACTCCACAGCATCACCAATACAGGCGAATTCGAGAGATTCGTGCCGTTGCGGCAGAAATGCCAGGCAGCAGGTCTGCCGGTCTACGATTCCATTCCCCGGGCCGCTCTGGCTATGGATCGCTTTGTGAGGTATCACGAGAAGCGCCGGCCCTAGCTCGTCGCAGCTCCCTTTCGATCCACGGGGAAGAACGCCATCATCAGCCACCGTGGGTTAGTCAGCTACTATTTCCTTGATCTCGGGGATCTCAGCCCGCAACTCCTCCTCAATTATGGCCACGGTGGCCTCCCTGGGAGGGCCGCCGTGACATCCAGGAGCGAATACCTGCACCCTGACTATCCCAT
>PDVJ01000005.1_pt1 | contig 27237 bp, 35 predicted proteins | sample 1369811 | NCBI WGS metagenome assembly PDVJ01 (sample SAMN07795376, study PRJNA414565) | Alkali sediment metagenome, whole genome shotgun sequencing project. | reverse complement strand
GGCAAAGTCCTTGAGCGTACGGCACCGAGTATCAAAGCCAGTGAGCTGGAGCATGACATAACTCTTGCACGTTTGATACGAGATATTCACTATGGCCGTGGGCTCTTTGATGGTATTTGGTCACTGATGATCAATGATTTTGGAACCATTATGCTGACGTTTTTGGTATTGAGCGGTATGGTGATGTCGATTCTGATCTATCAAACACGCAAAAAGATCGCCAATCGCGGACAATCCATTAAGACGGTGTTGAAATTGCATGCAACAAGCATCAGTATTCTAGCGGGTATTCCACTTATCCTAATAGCGTTAAGCGGAATATTGCTTGATCACTCCAAGCTGTTTACCCCATTTTTAAAATCGGTGAGCATTGCTCCTGCGTATCAGCCTCCCGTATATCACAGCTTGAGTGAGGACATTTGGTCTGTGGATTATGACGGAAAAGTTTATCGTCTTGGCAATCGTCATGGAATCTATCAAAGCAGTGATCTCAAAACGTGGCAGTTTGAAAATAAAGGATTTGCGTATAAAATGATCCGTAACGATGCAACGCTGTATGTGAGTGGCATGGGTGCACCTAATAGGGTTTTAGAAAACAATGAGTGGAATAAACTGCAGCACGCTCCGCATATGTTTAAAGATGTATTGGTAAACGATGGAAAAGTAGAGTATCTCAAAGGGCATAAAAACACCCTCCCTGCACCACATTTTACGAATGCGACACTTTACTCGGTTTTGTTTACTTTACACGATGGGTCGTTTTTTAGCGAATGGTGGGTGTATGTCAATGACGTTACTGCCGCAGTGCTGATCTTTTTATTGATCAGCGGAACGATTTTGTGGATGCGAATAAAAAGAATTTTGAAAGTCAAATAAAAAGGGTAATGGGCAGACTAAATAAAACTCCAAACTACTTTTAGGTACTATCGCACAAATGAGCTACACCCAAGGATGAATGTGTTAATAGATAGTTATGGCAGAACGGTTGATTATTTGCGCGTTTCGGTGACGGAACGGTGCAATTTTAGATGTCAGTACTGCATGCCTGAAAAACCTTTTTCATGGGTACCCAAAGAAAATCTTCTCAGCTTTGAAGAGTTGTTTGAGTTTATGAAAGTCGCGATTGATGAAGGGGTCAAAAAAATCCGTATCACAGGGGGTGAGCCACTCCTTCGTGAAGATTTGGATACCTTTGTTAAACTGATTCATGATTATAAAAATGATATCGATTTAGCGATGACAACCAATGCCTTTTTGCTCAAAGGTGCCGCACAAAAACTCTACGATGCGGGACTTCGCCGTCTGAATGTCTCGATCGATTCTCTGATTCCCGAAATCGCTGAAAAAATTGCCAAAAAAGATGTTCTCAAAAATGTCCTTGAGGGGATTGAAGAGGCACTCAAAGTTGGTTTTCGGGTCAAGGCAAACATGGTTCCGATGAAGGGGCTTAATGACAATGAAATCTTGGATATTTTAGAGTACTGCAAAGAGCGTAATATCGTGGTCCGTTTTATCGAATACATGGAAAACGTTCATGCCGAAGTGGACATCAAAGGAATGCAAAGTCATGAACTCCTAGCGATCATCGGCAGTCGCTACAGCTACAGCGATGAGGGCTTTGACGGTCATTCACCATCGCACTATTACAAGCTCGAAGATGGGTATGAGTTTGGGATTATCGAACCGCATAAAGACGATTTTTGTACCAAATGCAACCGTATCCGCCTCACTGCAGAGGGGAACTTGATCCCGTGTTTGTATTTTGATGAGGCGATGAGCATTCGTGATGCGATACGACGCGGTGACATCAAAGAAGCCGCACTGGTACTCAAAGAAGTTATTCGCACCAAACCTGAAAAAAACCGCTGGAGCGATCCTGATGGTGAAGCTTCAAAACGTGCTTTTTATGAGACGGGCGGTTGAGATGCTTCAGTTAGTTGAACACTTTTATTCCATTCAAGGAGAGGGGAAATATACGGGCGTACCGTCGCTTTTTTTTCGATTTGGCGGATGCAATCTCACGTGCGCAGGATTCGGATGTCATGAAATAGCTCCCAATGGCACCGAAGTCATTGGATGCGATACTGCGTATGCCGTTGATCGTAAAGCCTTTGGGGAGTTGTGGCAGGAGGTGGAAGAGCTTCAGACCCTTATATGGATTATGAACTCCTATCGTCTCCCTCCTCATGTGGATGTGGTACTCACAGGCGGTGAGCCGTTGATCTATGCGAATGAGCCGGTATTTGTTGAATTTATCGATTATTTGATTTCTCAAGGCCATCGGGTGACGTTTGAAACCAATGCGACCATTGCTCCTGATTTTGCCAAATACCCTTTTTATAAAGAGGCAGTATATGCCCTCTCGGTTAAGCTCTCAAACAGCGGTGAGCCGTATGACAAACGGGTAAAATTTGAGATTCTTGATTCCATCATTGCCAACACAAACGGAAGTTTTTTTAAATTCACCGTGGATGAGCCATCATTAGTTTCTCATATTGAATCTGAGATTGATGAAATTATTGAACACTATCATCATACATCGGTATATTGTATGCCACTAGGTGGTGATAAGGCTCATATTGAGGCAAACTGCGAAGCGGTGATCGAGTTTTGCAAACGTCGAGGTTTTATCTACAGCGACCGTCTTCATATTCGCATTTGGGATCAAAATCATGGAGTGTAGCCGATGATTATTCGTAAACTATTCAAATTTGAAAATGCCCATATCGTTCGAGGCTGTTCGACGCAACGGTGTCGGGCATCATTGCACGGACATTCCTACAAAGTAGAAGTATTGTTTGAATCGGATTATCTGGACAACGGTCAGATGGTGTATGATTTTGGACTGATGAAGCAGGGGATGAAAGCACTCATCGACAGTTTTGACCACTCTATCGCTTTATGGGATGGAGATGATACACACTACTTAGAGGATATGAAACGTCATTCAAGTCGTTGGGTACAACTTCCGGTCTCTCCATCAGCAGAGCAGTTCAGCCGTGTCATCTTTGTGATGATAGACACATTGCTGGGATGCACCCAAAGTATCAACGGTGAGCGTGAGGTAAAACTGCACAGTATTATCGTTCATGAAACCGATACGGGTTATGCGCAGGGTTTCCGTCATGATGCCTACTCAGAAAAAATGGGATTGATTGAGCTTGAAAAAATTGTCTTTAGTGATGGGGTACGAGAAGGGTGGAATGATCCACAGCTTTGGGATAAGATGATGGCAGGCGAGCGCTTTATTAACCCCGATACGGTTTAAAGGGTTATCAGCGAAACTGGCGTATCACTGTTCATGCTCCAGCGTGTCGGGATGATTTTCACTTCCGCGCCTTGTTCAAATTTTTCAACACTGGCATCTACCATCATATAACCGTTTGCACGGGCCAGTGGCAATACCATTCCTGGGCCAAAATTAGGACTCGGGGTAAAGGTAGCTCCGTCAAACCATCCTGGGATTAATGAACGTCTCCCTTTTTTCATGACAAACGGGTTGGCCATGCGTGTGGTGATGGTAGAGAGATATTTATCATGCCGACCGCTGAGTGCGTGGATGATACTTTGACCAAAGAGTTCAAAGCACAAGGCAGACGCGAGTGGATTTCCAGGCAAATTGAGGATAAGAGTATTGTTGATACGTCCAAACGTAGTTGGTTTTCCCGGTTTGATCTCGACCGATTCAAAGAGGCTCTCAAAACCTAACCCTTGAAATGCCTTCTTGGTATAATCGGCATCTCCGACACTTACCCCTCCTGAGGTGACAATCAAATCGGCATCCAAAGAGCTGACGATATGATTTTGAATCGATTCAACCGTGTCTTCAGCCGTTCCGGTAAAAATAACTTCACATCCAAGCTCGGTAGCTCGGGCAGTGAACGTTGGGGTATTGGTATTGTAGAGCTGATTGTTATCCAAGGTTTCAAAATGCATCTTGAGTTCATTGCCGGATGAGAAGAAGGCAACTCTGGGACGTCGATAAAGTTTTACGTGGGTGATCCCTTGAGAAGCAAGCAGTGTAATGTGATGGGCATTGAGAAAGGTCCCTTTTTCTAACAATGTCATTTCCGCTTGAATATCTTCCCCTTTGAGGCGGATGTGTTGTCCAGCCTTAATATTGGAGGGAAAGGTGACATTGTTATCGTTGATGGTTACCTCTTCGATAGGGACAATGACTTCGCACCCCTGCGGAATTTTTGCTCCGGTCATAATACGGATACATTGGTCTTCGGTAAGTCTCACATCGTTAATGTCCCCGGCAAAAATTACGCATGATTGAGGCAGTGTTCGACCGGCATCAATGCTACGTATCGCGTACCCATCCATGGCAGAGTTGTCAAAAGCAGGAAGTGAATGCTCAGCTGTTACGGTTTGCGCTAAAACACGGTTGATTGCGTTTTCAATAGGGGTAATTTCGATGCTTAATGGCAATGCTGCAGTATAAATATGATGTAACGCCTCTTCAACATTGATGGCCATTGTGTCTCCTTGAGGTCGTTCCCCGATGGTTGGGGAATGGTTAGATGATTATAAGCAAAGTAAGGTAAAATCCCCTTTATGGAAACATTGTACGCAACAGGACTTGAGGTTCATTTTGTCGGAATTGTTGTTTTGTTGGCACTGGTGATGTTCAATATCGTCATGTTGGCCCTTTCACATCAAGTTATTCGCTATGCCAAACGATTACGCATCGTGATGCCCATATCGGCATCGCTTATTACGGTGTCGATTTTTACAGGGATCGTAATGATGGCAGCCAAACATCTAAATTTCTCTTTTGCTAATAGCGCGATGATTGTTGTCAGCATTGTCTTTATTGTTTTAGAAGTGAAGCGATATAAAATACTAAAACATGAAACGGACATACAACAAGAAGGGGCTTTTATCGATTATAAGAGAAAAGCATTCCGTATCTTACTCATGGAAATGGCTCTTTTGAGTGTGATGAGTGCTTGGATGCTGCTATGAAATTTATCTTAAATACGGATGCTGGAAAAGAGCATTTACGCTTAAGCGGCGATGATTACAAATACGTTGTCAAAGTACGTCGTCATGTCGTTGGAGACATCATTGCATTTCGTAACCGCACCAACCTAAGTGAAGAGTATCGTTATGTTCTTGAGAGCAGCGATGGGCGTCAGGCTTCTTTTATATTGGACAGTCATGCCTATGTTCCTTGCGAAGCATCCAAAAAATTGCACATTGGATGGTGCATTGTTGACCCCAAAACCGTTGAAAAAATACTTCCGATGCTCACAGAGATGGGTGTCGCCAAAATAACCTTTATTGCATGCCATCGTTCTCAGCGCAATTTTCGATTTGATTACGAGCGATTTGAGCGTATTATGGAGAGTTCAATCATGCAGTGCGGGCGTACTTCGGTCATTGAATTTGGTGAGTCTTCTTCGTTGAGCGAATTTTTAAAAGTTTATCCTCAATCCGTGATTTTAGACTTTGGCGGCGAAGAGTTGCAAAGCACGGAAATATTTGAAACGGTTGTGATTGGATGTGAGGGGGGATTTCATGAGAGTGAACGTGCACTCTTTACAACCCATCGTGTTCGCCATTTTAGTTCACCGATGATTTTACGCTCTGAGAGTGCTGCGGTCGCGATTGCATCACTGCATTTGTAAAAATAGAATTCTTTGGTTATAATTCGCGTCCAACAATCCGTCCCCAGGTACGGATGTAAAACTCAAACCGATTGACGTACAACGCCGTCATTCACAAGGTAATATTATGAAAAAAGATCTTCATCCAAACACAGTAGAATGTACGATTAACTGCGCATGCGGTAACACATTCAAAACAACCAGCACAAAAGAAACATTTCGTGTTGATATCTGCAGCGACTGTCACCCGTTTTACACAGGTTCTGAGCGTCAAGTAGATACTGCTGGCCGTATCGATAAATTCAAAAAACGTTACGCACTAAATTCGTAAGTAAGGCAAGGAGAGGTCAATGTTATCTCTCGTTCCTACTCCTATCGGAAATATTTCCGATATCTCTCTTCGTTCCCTAGAAATACTTTCAACTGCTGATATCATCCTTTGCGAAGATACCCGTGTCACCAAAAAACTGATTCATTTACTCAAAGAGCGTCATAATCTTATTACGAGCGAACCTCAATTCTTGAGTTTGCATTCTCACAATGAGGCCGATTTTGTCGCAAAATTAACCCCCGATTTTTTTAATGCCAATGTCCTCTATGTAAGCGATGCCGGGATGCCAGGGATTAGTGATCCGGGGCAGTTGTTGGTGCGTTATTGTTTGGACAATGGGATAAAGTACGATATTTTACCGGGTGCAAATGCCGTATTGAGTGCTTTTGTAGCGAGTGGTTTTTGTGAGACAAAAATGCTTTTTTTCGGCTTTTTACCGCACAAAGGGCATGACAGAGCCGCTGCACTTCAAGAGGCTCTTTTCAACGGTTACACAACCGTTTTGTATGAATCTCCCAAGCGTTTGGAAAAGCTGTTGCAGGAAATGGTGATTGCAGCACCCCAGCGTCAGGTATTTTTAGCCAAAGAGATCAGCAAAAAATTTCAACGTTTTTATCGGGGAACGGCATCCGAACTCTTGAAAGAATTAACCGATGAAATTCGAGGAGAGTGGGTTGTGGTGATTGAAGCCTCTGCGCATCAAGGCGGAAACCTGAGTGAACAAGACATTCTTGATTTGGATATCCCCAAAAAAGCAGCCTCAAAACTCATCGCCAAGATCACCGGCGAGAATCCAAAAGAGTGCTATCAGCGACTCTTAAACACATAGAGATATAATAACTGTTCAAAAATATTTTTGAGCCAAAGAGAGCAAAATGCTAATTTACGGAAAACAACCTGTATTCTACGCCCTAGAGCGCCATCGTGATCGTATTAAAACGCTTTATTTGGCCAAAGAAGTGGACAAAAAAGAGTATTCAACTCTGATGAAAATGGGGATTGAAGTAAAGCGAATCCCTGAAAATGCAGCACAGTCAATGGTAAAAGGCGGTAATCATCAAGGTTACATCGCCGAAATGTCCGCATTGGTCCCCTATGCATCCCCCTTTTTAAAAAAATGTGAGTTTATTGTTATTTTGAGTTCCATTACCGATATGGGAAATATCGGTTCATTGGTACGAAGTGCTTATGCGTTGGGTGTAGATGCAATGGTAATTTCCGGTATTAAAGAACCAAACTTTGAATCCATTATACGCACCAGCAGCGGTGCTGCTTTGGACTTGCCATTTGTTATCATTCATAATATTCACGACGTCATGCATGAGTTAAAACAGTCCGGATTTACCTTGTATGGAGCGATGGCAGAGGGGACCAGTGTCCGTGAGATGAACTTTACCTCTAAGCGCGCACTGATTTTGGGAAGCGAGGGCGAAGGACTGAGCGGTAGAATTCAAAAAGGGATTGATCATGGTGTATCGATTCCTATGGCACATGATTTTGATTCACTTAATGTTGGCGTTGCCGGTGCAATTTTAATGGAGAGAATGCGATGAAAACTTTTGAAGATTTACAGAGTTTAGGTGCGAATGTTATTCACGAACAAACCCACATAGCACGTTCAAAGCTCGAATTGGTATTAAATAAAGTATTTTCTGAATTGACGCGTGTTCAATTTATGGGATTTGTTTCCATTTTAGAGCGTGAATATGGAATTGATCTTTCATCGCTTCGTGACGAATACGACGAGTTTTTGCAGACAAATCCTGATGTGGTTCTTCCAAAGGCATCGGTTATTTTACAAGCGCAATCCCGCGCTAGACAAAAATGGGTTCTGGGAGCCATTGCAGCTATTATTGTATTGGTTGCATTGGGGTCTATGGTGCAGGGACGCTTGAGTATTGATCCTCAAGATGAGATTATCAAGCTCAACAGTACTAATATCGAAGTTGTTGATCAGAATACGGATGCAATCGTTCCCGTAACGGAGATGAATACAACTGTGACTACTCCTGTTATGGAAGCCAATGTGTCCGTAGTTAAGCGGGAGTTAAACACAACCGCAAAGCCTGTTGTTAATTTTGAAAGCGCTGTGAGTATTAAGCCAATCGCAAAAGTATGGGTTGGCATGCTGGATTTAACCACCGGTGTCAAAACCCAAAAAATTACCAGTGAACCTATTCTTATCGACAGCAGTAAAAATACCCTATTTATGTTTGGACACGGTCGTTTGGAAATCATAACTCCTGAGGGCAAGAAAACTCTAAGAGAGCGAAATGCAGCGTGGTTTACGTATGAAAACGGTAAGTTGCAACAGATAAATCAAGAGGAATTTGTGGTTAAAAACAAAGGAAGCAACTGGTAATGAAACAGTTGCTCTGGCTGATGATGACGTTTTCATTGGCTTTTGGAGAGACAAAGAGCGAACTTCATTTAACGATTGCACAGGGCGGATTGCTTTCAACTAAAATTATCTCTCATGTACTTGGATCGATGGGATTTAAAACCGATGTTCATCATTTCAGCAGTATGGATACAACTGTGGAGATGGATTTAACCCTTAATGGAAAAAAATCGTTTGATTTAAAGTCCTTTATTGAAGCGTTAGGTGAGCATCAAATCATGGGACAAACGGGGCAGTTTAAAAATAAAAAGTGGGTAATCGCATTGGATGCTTCACAAGCGTTCTGGAATCTTCCTGCTATTAGTGAGGAGGAAGGGGCGCAGTTAGAGCATACAACCCTTCCTTCTTGGTTTGTCGTTCATAAGGCTTTGGGGATCTCAGTTGAAGCTCCTTATGGAAATAAATGGTATCCTGAAATCGCTGTGTTTGATAGTAATATGCAAGTGTTAGCATCCATCCGAGAATTTAAATCTACGGATCGCATGACCTTTAAATTACCCCAATACGCGGTGTATTTAAAAGTTTCCAATGCCAATGGGATGAAAATGCTTAAAGAAGGTATGTGGATAGAGTCCGCAAATGATGCACAAGAATAATAACTATAAGCTTTTTAGGAGTCCCGCTATGTTAGAATGGCGCAATTTTTTTTTAACAGGTTGCAATAATGTTTGATGAAATACAGTTTGATCGTATCAAACGCCTCCCTAAGTATGTCTTAAGTATGTCTTTGCAGAGGTAAATGAACTTAAAATGGCCCGTAGACGTGCAGGTGCAGACGTTATTGACTTTAGCATGGGAAATCCTGATGGGGATACCCCTGAGCATATTCGCCAAAAACTTATAGAGTCGGCCCAAAAAACAAAAACGCATGGTTATTCGGCTTCAAAAGGAATTCCGAAGCTGCGTCAGGCGATTTGTGACTGGTACAAGCGCCGTTACGATGTTGATCTTGATCCTGAGACAGAAGCGGTTGCCACTATGGGTTCAAAAGAGGGATATGCGCATTTGGCGTATGCGATTACCAATCCGGGTGACGTTGTTGTTGTCCCCGATCCAACCTATCCGATTCACTCGTATGCCTTTATTCTCGCAGGGGGAAATGTTCAAAAAATGGAACTTCCGTTCGATGAAGATTACAAAGTCGATGAGGATCTCTTTTTTGAACGTTTGGAAACTGCTTTTCATATCTCTTTTCCAAAACCAAAATATGTGGTAGTCAATTTCCCGCATAATCCGACAACAGCAACGGTAACACCGGAATTTTATACCCGTATTGTTGAGATGGCAAAGCGAGAGCGTTTTTACATTATCAGTGATATTGCGTATGGCGAAGCGTGAGCGTTTTTACATCATCAGCGATATCGCGTACGGCGATTTGACGTTTGATGGCTACAAAACACCATCAATCCTCTCTGTTCCTGGAGCCAAAGATGTTGCGGTTGAGAGTTTTACCCTCTCAAAAAGTTACAATATGGCAGGATGGCGTGTCGGCTTCTTTGTCGGGAATGCAAAGCTTATCGGGGCATTACAAAAAATCAAAAGCTGGTTGGATTACGGAATGTTTACTCCGATCCAGGTTGCTGCAACGATCGCTTTGAACGGGGATCAAACCTGCGTACAAGAGATTACCGATAAATACGATCATCGCCAAGATGTATTGCTAGAAGCGTTTAACCGTTCAGGGTGGCCGGTTCGACGTAATCAATCGTCAATGTTCGTATGGGCACGTATCCCTGAGTGCGCGCGGCATTTGGGAAGTTTGGAATTTTCAAAACGTCTGTTGGTTGAAGCCAATGTCGCAGTAGCTCCCGGTATCGGATTTGGTGATTACGGTGATGAGTATGTCCGTCTCGCGTTAATTGAAAATGACAAGCGTATCCGTCAAGCGGCTAAAAACATTAAAAACTTTCTACAGCAGTTTGAGTGTAAGGATGCTGAGTGATTCGTGTCGGTGTTATCGGTGTCGGAACAGTTGGACGTTCTGTTGTTAAAATTCTTGAAGAAAATGCGGCCATTATCACTGCACGCGCTGGGGATACGATTGTTGTAAAACGCGGTGTTGTTCGCAATCTGGAAAAAGCGCGAGATCTAAAAATTGAGCTTTCGCAAAATCCGGATGATATTATTAATGATCCTGAAATTGACATTGTTGTTGAGTTGATGGGCGGAGTTGAAGAGCCTTTTAGGATTCTCAAATCAGCCCTTGCCAGCGGCAAAGCGGTAGTAACGGCAAATAAAGCGCTTTTAGCTTATCACCGTTATGAGTTGCAAGAGATTGCGGGAGATATCCCTTTTGAATTTGAAGCGAGCGTTGCGGGGGGAATTCCGATTATCAGCGCATTGCGTGAGGGTTTATCGGCCAATCATATTCTCTCTATTATGGGGATTATGAACGGTACGTGTAACTACATGCTAACCAAGATGATGAATGAAGGGATAGATTTCGACTCTATCTTGGCAGAAGCACAGCGCTTGGGATATGCCGAAGCGGATCCTACTTTTGACATCGGCGGCTTTGATGCGGCGCATAAACTTCTTATCCTTGCTTCCATTGCGTATGGAATTGATGCGAAACCTGAAGAGATTTTAATTGAGGGGATTGAAGGGGTAACTCAAGCGGACATTGCGTTTGCCAAAGAATTTGGATATACCATCAAATTGCTGGGAATCGCAAAACGTGACGGTATGGAAGTGGAACTGAGAGTCCATGCTGCGCTGGTCAAACAAGATGCCATGATCGGTAAGATTGATGGGGTTATGAACGGTATCAGTGTTGTCGGTGATCGTGTCGGAGAGACCCTTTATTATGGACCGGGTGCCGGCGGAGATGCGACGGCAAGCGCGGTTGTTGCCAATATCATTGATATCGTCCGCTCTGGGAAACGCTCCCCGATGTTAGGATTTAATCATCCACTTGAAGAGGGGCTGACGCTCAAAGATTCAGGAAATATCCGATCAAAATACTATTTACGTTTGCGAATCAGCGATAAACCGGGAATGTTGGCGCAGATAACACAGCTTTTTGCGGATCATACAATATCCGTAGAAACAATGCTACAACGCCCGTATGAAGCGCAATGCGCCCATTTGTTATTTTCAACGCATGAAGCATTGGAGAGCAACGTGTGTGCCATGATAAAGGATCTCGAATTACTCGACGCAGTTTTAGAGAAGCCTTTTATGATAAGAATTATCTAGTTTTCTTCAAAAGTTTGCCTTAATCAAGGTGAACCTTTTAACTCTCATGCATCTTAATAAAACTTTAACTTAAAATTTTGTAAAATACGCGTCCACTTTGCCCTCTCAGACAAGCGTGATTGAATGTTTGTAACTGCTTTAAAGAGTAGTCACAAGTATTGGTATGCGTTTACGTATACCTACGAGAGATCAAAGGACCTATATAACGGAGCTTACCGATGAAAGTACGTTCTTCAGTGAAGAAAATGTGCGACGATTGCAAAATCATCAAGCGCAAAGGGGTAGTTCGCGTAATATGCAAAACCCCTAAACATAAACAAAGACAAGGATAAGCATGGCACGTATCGCCGGTGTGGACTTACCTAAGAAAAAACGTCTGGAATATGCATTAACTTATATCTATGGTATCGGTTTGCATACGTCTCGTAAGATTTTGGATGCTACAGGTCTCGATTACAACAAGCGTGTATTCGAATTGACTGAAGAGCAAGTTGCTATGGATATTAAAGCGTTGATGGATCTCGGTTCTTACCGTGGTCTTCGTCACCGTAAAGGTCTCCCATGCCGTGGTCAAAAAACCAAAACCAATGCACGTACACGCAAAGGTAAGAAGAAAACTGTCGGTTCAGTCACAAGATAAGGGATTAGAGTATGGCAAAAAGAAAAGCAACTCGTAAAAAAGTCGTCAAAAAGAATATTGCTAGAGGTATTGTACATATCCTAGCAACATTCAATAACACTCTTGTAACAGTAACAGATGAGATGGGTAATATGATCGCATGGAGCTCAGCCGGTGCGCTTGGTTTCAAAGGTTCAAAAAAATCTACTCCGTTTGCTGCTCAACAAGCAGTCGAATCGGCTTTAGAAAAAGCAATGGTCCACGGAATTAAAGAAGTGGGAATCAAAGTTCAAGGACCAGGTTCTGGTCGTGAAACTGCAGTTAAAAGTGTTGGTGCTATTGAGGGACTACGTATTTCATTTATGAAAGACGTTACTCCACTGCCACACAATGGATGTCGTGCGCCTAAGCGCCGACGCGTCTAAGGAGCGAAGCTATGGCAAGATATAGAGGACCCGTAGAAAAAATCGAAAGAAGATTCGGTGTTAGCCTTGGTCTTAAAGGTGAGCGTCGTCTTGCAGGTAAAAGTGCATTAGACAAACGTCCATACGGACCAGGTCAACACGGTCAACGCCGTACTAAAATTTCTGAATACGGTACACAGCTTCGTGAAAAACAAAAAGCGAAGTTCATGTACGGTTTGAGCGAAAAGCAAATGCATTCATTGTTTGATGAAGCTAAGCGTCGCCAAGGAAATACCGGTACAAACCTAGTATTGCTACTTGAGCAGCGTCTTGACAACGTTGTTTATCGTATGGGCTTTGCGACAACACGTCGTTTTGCTCGTCAATTGGTAAATCATGGTCATATCATGGTTGATGGTCATCGTGTTGATATTCCATCATACCGTGTTAAGCCTGGTCAAAAAATCGAAATTATTGAGCGTAGCAAAAAGAATAACCAAATTATTCGTGCAGGTGAGCTTACAAACCAAACTGGTCTTGCAGCATGGGTTGATATCGATCAAGCTAAATTATTTGGTATCTTTACACGTCTTCCAGAGCGTGAAGAGATTGTTATTCCTGTAGAAGAACGTCTAATCGTCGAGCTTTACTCGAAATAATCACTAAATAAAGGGCACTCAGCATGAAAAAAATTAAAACATCTCCGCTTCTTCCGAAAGAGTTTGTCGTTGAGCAAATTAGTCCGAATGAAGCGAACATAATTGCTTACCCGTTTGAAACAGGGTATGCAGTTTCAATTGCCCACCCGATCCGTCGCTTTTTGTTAAGCAGTTCGGTCGGTTTCGCTCCAATCGGAATTAAAATCGAGGGTGCTAAGCATGAGTTTGACTCTGTGCGCGGTATGCTTGAAGATATTTCTGATTTTATCATCAACTTAAAAGGTATTCGTTTCAAATTAAAAAACGGCCTTAAAGAAAAAGAGATCAACTATACTTTTGCAGGCCCTTGTGAAATTCATGGTAGTGATCTGGAAAATGATGATGTTGAAGTCGTTACCCCAAATGGATTTTTGGCAACGTTGAATGAAGACGCAACTCTTAATTTTACGGTCAAAATTCACCAAGGAATCGGCTATACACCAAGTGAAGACATTCGTGATATGTTGAGTGAGGGCTACATTGCGCTTGATGCGTATTTTACTCCTGTTCGTCGTGCTACGTATGCGATCGAAAACATCTTGGTTGAAGACAATCCTAACTTCGAAAAAGTGATTATTAACATCGTTACCGATGGTCAAATTTCACCTGTGGATGCATTTAAGAATTCACTCGAAGTTATGTATGCTCAAATGGCTGTATTTAACAGTGAAGTGAGCATTAAAACGACGAATACAGCAGTTGAGCATTCAGATGAGCACCCGGAACTTAAACGTTTGGGCGCACGTATCGAAGAGCTTGGCCTCAGTGCTCGCAGTTTTAACTGTTTAGACCGTTCAAATATCAAACATATTGGTGAAATCGTTATGATGAGCCAAAATGATTTGAAAGAAGTTAAAAACCTTGGTAAAAAATCGTTTGAAGAGATTTTAGAAAAAATCAATGAATTCGGTTATGCAGTAGGGCAAGAACTCGCAGATGATTTAATCGCTGCGATCAAAAAGAAAATCGAAGCTGAATAAGCTTTAATACAATAGAGGAAGTATCATGAGACATCGTCACGGATACCGCAAATTAGGTCGAACAAGCTCACACCGTGCTGCTTTGTTGAAAAACCTTAGCATTGCGTTAATTGAACACGGCAAAATCGAAACAACGTTGATTAAAGCAAAAGAAGTTCGTTCATTTGCTGAAAAATTAATTACTACTGCACGTGTAGGCGATGCAAATGCTCACCGTGCTATTTTTGCAGCATTACAAAATAAAAACGAAAAAGCTTTTAAATGAAGTAGCTCCAAAATATGCAGAGCGTGACGGTGGTTACACCCGTATCGTTAAAACTCGTATTCGTCGCGGTGACGCAACGGTTATGGCATACATTGAACTCGTTTAACGAGTTCAATACCCCTTTTCCCCCCATCTTCTTAAAAAAAACTTCACTCTTAAATTATTGAGTTCCTATTAGTACATGTTTAGTCCAATTTCTCTATATTGTCACATTCATTTCTCCAATACAAGGTAATATTATTATGATTCCATTTTCAGATGAAGAGTTAATGCAGCCAGTTCGTCACGTGATCGACAAAGTTCGTCCTAATTTGGCACTGGATGGTGGTGATATCGCATTTTTGACCGTCAAGAATGGAACAGTATATGTACAGCTTCAAGGAGCCTGTGTCGGGTGCGGCAGCAGCGGTAATACATTGAAATATGGGGTTGAAAGACAACTTCGTATGGATATTCATCCTGAGCTAACGGTCATTAATGTGCCGCATGGGATGGAAAATCAAATTGATACATTATAATTTCGATATTATGTCGATATACATTTAGCATTATTTCGGAGGGAGACCGTGAAATTGAAAACCTTATCTAAAGCCCTCATCCAAGCCAATGAATATTTTTTAGCTGGGCAGTACGTTGATGCAATACGTGAGTATTCCTTCGCACTGGAAGCGAACCCTTTATCCAAAGAGGCATATAATGGAGCAATCCTCGCTGATATGGCGATAAGTGGAGAGAATGGCGCTGAAGCATTGTTTGATTATTATGCCATTTTACGTGGCGAAGATGCCGAGCAAGCCGACATTGTCATTTCAGAAATTTTAGAAACAATGGACGGAACACTTGATCAATTAGGTTCCCTATTTGACGATTCTATTAAGCAGCGTATGGCGTATGAAGACGGGATCATGTATAAAGAGTTTAAAGAACTCATTCAAGACGAAAATGATTTTAATCGTATTTTTGAAAATATCATGTTTTCTACGCGTGTTATTATTACGGAGAAGGAAGATTTTGTGGATTTCCTCGATAATTTGATTGATCACGGCTACAAAGAGATGGCCTTAGGGTATTTAGAAAGCGCTTTGGGTGTTTATCCCAATGATAAACAATTACGCAATTTACTGCGACGCTTAGCCAAAGGGAATCCACTTGAAAGTTGAGCTCTCTGGTCAGCCTTATCGTTATTTATCTGAAAATGCGTCTGAATGCTCAGCAGAATGTGCTTTCTTACTGACAAAACAAAATGAAAAATACAAAGAAGATGCGATTGCTCATGGTGCCCCTTGTATTGTGAGCCCTGATGAGTGCTGGAAAATGTTTGGTTTGGATCGTATTAAAGTCATCGGGATAACGGGTACCAATGGGAAAACAACCACAGCGAGTGCCATTTATTCGATTTTATTGGATTTAAATCATAAAGCTGCAATGCAGGGAACCCGCGGATTTTTTATGAACGATACGGTAGTTGAGGGAAAAACACTCACAACACCAACCGTGATGAATACGTATCGTCATATTGCTCAAGCGATTCAAGCGGGATGTGAGTACTTTGTCATGGAAGTCAGTTCTCATGCGATTGAACAAGAACGTATTGCAGGGATACAATTCGCCTTGAAAATATTAACCAACATCACGCAAGATCATCTAGATTACCATAACACTCTTGAGGAGTATGTACGGATAAAAAATCTATTTTTTCAAGACGAAAGTAAAAAACTAATCAATAAAGATGAACCAAGGGCAGAGTTTAATTTTAAAAATGCTTATACTTATGGGGTTGAAAATCCGGCAACGTATAAAATATTGGCCTATTCTCTTAACAATGGAATCAGCGGGGTACTAAAACACTTCGAGGAAATGGTGACGTTTGAAACTTCTTTACACGGATTTTTTAATCTTTACAATATTACAGCGGCGATGGCAGCGGTACATCTTGTAAGCGGTGATAGTTTTGAGAAGATTGCACAAGCTGTTGAAAATTTCGGCGGTGTCAGCGGCCGGATGGAAGTGGTGAGTGAATCACCTCTGGTGATAGTCGATTTTGCCCATACACCCGATGGAATGCAGCAGGTTCTTAATGCGTTGAAAGAGAAAGAAATTTTGGTCGTTTTTGGAGCGGGTGGAGATCGGGATCGTTCTAAGCGTCCACTAATGGGCAAAGTTGCTTCATCCTTTGCTAAGAGAATATACGTCACGAGTGATAATCCACGTTTTGAAGATCCAGATACCATTATTGCGGATATTTTGGCTGGTATAGAGGATCAGACAAATGTCTATGTGGATGTCAATCGACGTAACGCAATAGCACAGGCCCTAAGCGATCGCAGTGGGGAAGAAGTGGTTCTGATTTTAGGAAAAGGGGATGAGACGACACAAATCATCTATGATAAGCATTTCCCTTTTGATGATCGAATCGTAGCCCGTGAGCTTTTAGAACAACATTGAACATTCCCTGAAATTAAAGGGCTGTTTTTAAAGCTTAATACGTAAGATTTGAATTTGGCTATAATTCCATTTAATTTTAATAGTGCGCAGTCACAAAACCAATTAAGGAGTCTACAATGGGTGTTCCACAACCAGCGTTTTATATTTTCAAATGTGAGCAAAGTTCACCTCCAGGTATGCCAAAACCAAGTTGTGTTAACCCTCAGACTCAAGATCTTTTTCAACACCTTGCGCAGACCTTGATGCAAAAAGGGATCATCGGTACGGTTCAGCCTATCCGCACAGCATGTTTAAATCGTTGTAATGTAGGTCCGGTAATGCTTGTAGAACCTGGACATGTCATGTACTCAGGATTGACGAAAGAGAAAATTACTGAAATTATTGATCGTCATATTATTGGCGGTGAAGTGGTTGAAGAATATGTTATTCCAGCAGATTTATGGGATATTGCTATTTCTCCGGAAGCCATGATGAAGCAGATGGGGCGCTAATCCATGTTAATCGAAATGCTGTACAGCAAAATACACCGTGCAACCGTGAGCGATGCCAATCTTAACTACGTTGGGTCGATCACGATCGATGAGGAGCTGATGGAAGCTTCTAAGATGCGTGTGGGACAAAAAGTAGAAATTCTGAACATCAATAATGGCGAGCGTTTTTCAACCTACGTTATCTTAGGTGAACGCGGAAAACGTGATATTTGTCTCAATGGTGCTGCTGCTCGTAAAGTTCACAAAGGGGACAAAATCATTATTGTTGCGTATGCGACGTACAATGATGCGGAACTTGAAACGTATAAACCGACGGTTGTGTTGGTGGATGATGACAATAATATAACCGAAGTGATCGAACAGATTTAATGGAAGTTATGGAGAAGTTCGAATCATTTTTGGTCTCGCATTTACCGGAGTCTAAAAGTTTTCACCCTCACTATCAAGCTTCTTTAGGCCAAATGCTCGTTAGCGGCGGGAAGCGGTTTCGCCCTGCTTTATTACTGGGCGTGGTACGTGCATACAACCCTTTGATGGTTGAGAGTGCGTATCACGTTGCTTTAAGCGTTGAACTTCTTCATACTTACTCTCTTATTCATGATGATTTGCCCTCAATGGACAATGCGGATCTGCGACGTGGTGTCGTAACACTTCATAAAACGTATGGTGAAACGAGTGCCATTTTAGCAGGGGATGCTCTTAATACCTATGCATTTGAAGTGTTGAGCAATGCTCCGTTTAGTGCAACGGTGGTTGTAAAACTTATCCGTGAACTTGCTCATAATGGTGGGTTAAACGGGATGGTTTTGGGTCAAGCCATTGATTGCCATTTCGAAAATAAACGTCTTGAACTTGATCAAGTCAAAATGCTTCATATTCATAAAACGGGGATGCTCATAGCGGCATCTTTGAAGATGGGAGCTATTATTGTCGGACGTGATGATATTGCGCAAGATTTGTATGATTTTGGTATTGACCTTGGGCTGTTGTTTCAAATACAAGATGATATTTTAGACGTTACGCAGGATTCTATCAGTGCAGGTAAAACAACGAACAACGATGAGGCTAAAAATAGTTTTGTGACGTTGTTGGGATTTGATGAAGCAATGCATGAGGCAAATACACTTTCCGATAAACTAAAGAAACAAATGGAAAGTTTTGATGAGAATTTATATCGTGAATTGTCACCAACACTTACCAAATACATTAACCGACACAAGGAATAAACAATGAGTAATGCAATGCGTCAAAAAATGGCCGATACGATCCGATTTTTAGCAGCTGATATGGTTCAGCAAGCAAATTCAGGTCATCCGGGTGCCCCTATGGGACTTTCGGATATTGCTGTTGTTTTGTCGGAGCATATGTCTCATAATCCAAAAGACCCAACATGGCTCAATCGCGATCGTCTTGTTTTTTCAGGCGGACATGGGACGGGGCTTATTTATTCATTGAATCATCTTTGGGGATACGGATTGGAAATTGATGATCTCAAACAATTTCGTCAATTAGACTCAAAAACACCGGGACATCCTGAATATCGTCACACGCCGGGCATTGAAATCACAACGGGTCCATTGGGTCAGGGGATTGCCAATGCAGTCGGTTTTTCAATGGCTTCCAAATATGTGGGGCACAAGGTAAATTCTGAAACGGCATCGTTAATTGATCACCGTGTTTATTGCTTGTGCGGTGATGGCGATTTGGAAGAGGGGATCAGCTATGAGGCATGTTCCATCGCAGGTCACATGGAATTGGATAATCTTGTTCTGATTTACGATTCTAACCGTATTACCATCGAGGGTTCTACACAGCTTAGTTTGAGTGAAAATATTCGTGATCGTTTTGAATCGCAAAAATGGGCAGTTCTTGAAATCGATGGGCATAATTTCGATGAAATTGACGGTGCATTGACACAAGCCAAAACAATGTCACGTCCTGTTTTGATTATCGCAAATACGGTCATTGCCAAGGGTGCCGGTAAGTTGGAAGGCTCTCACCATGCGCATGGTGCGCCATTAGGTCATGATGTTATCAAAGCGGCAAAGACAGCAGCAGGATTTGACCCGGAAGCTACGTTTGCCGTTGATGCTGATGTACTAGAGCGTTTCCGTTGCGCGATCGAAAAAGGGGATTTGGCACAGCGCGAGTGGAATCATCGTCTTAAAGAGCTTCCGTTGATGGAGCAAAACGAAGCGTATGAGCAGCTTCTCAATCCTGATTTTAGCCGAATCCAGTGGCCAACGTTTGAAAAAGCGGATGCAACGCGCAATACCAACGGGATTATTCTCAATGCAATTGCCAAAGCTATCCCTGGCTTTTTGGGTGGATCTGCTGATTTGGCCCCATCGAATAAAACCGAGTTAACTAATATGGGAGAATTCCCGCAGGGAAAAAATATCCACTTCGGTATTCGTGAGCATGCCATGGCATCGATTACGAATGGAATGGCATTGTATGGGCCACTGTTGCCTTTTAGTGCTACATTCTTTGTTTTTAGTGACTATTTGAAGCCTGCCGCGCGTATTGCCGCGCTTGCCGGTATTCAGCAGTTTTTCATTTGGACGCATGACAGTATCGGGGTAGGCGAAGACGGCCCGACACACCAGCCTATTGAGCATTTGAGCCAATTTCGTGCGTTGCCGAACTTTTACGTTTACCGTCCGGCAGATGGGGCAGAGAATGTCAAAGCGTGGGGGAAAGCCCTCTCGATGAAAAATTCGCCAAGTGCCTTTGTCTGTTCACGCCAAAATCTTCCTGTATTGTCAGCACCTGTGAAAGGGGATGTTGAAAACGGCGGCTATTTGTTGAGCGAAGCAGCCAATGCAACCGTGACATTAATGGCATCGGGTTCTGAGGTTGCTTTAGCCTTGGCAACAGCAAAAGAGTTGGGTGAGCGTGGTGTGATGGCAAATGTGGTAAGCGTGCCGTGCTACGATCTCTTGATCGAACAATCTCAAAGCTACATTGATTCAATCATCAAACCTGATACAAAAAAAGTGGCGATTGAAGCGGCTCGCGGGTTGGAGTGGTATCGTTTTGCCGATAAAGTGATTGCTATGGATACGTTTGGTGCCAGCGCTCCTGCCGATCAGCTGTTTGAACATTTTGGATTTAGCGCTCAAGCCATCGCTTCACGCGTATAAAAATGACCGATTCTCCTGAGTACTTAGAGAAAAAAGCTTTTTTTGATTCACTGATTACGTTGTATGGGCGCAATGTTGCTGTAGAAGTTTTACGTGACGATACGATCCAAATACACAAACTGCACCTTTCCAAGAGCAATCGCAGTGATGAGACGATCGAAGAGATCCTTTCTCTCGCTGATATGCGTGGCGTAGAGATAAAGTATCACACCAAAGAGTCCCTCTCACGTATTTCCAAAAACAGTGCTCAGGATCAAGGTGTAGCAATCGATGTCCACTCCTCCAATTACCGTCATGTGCAATCTATCGCGCAAGATTTTCCTAATAACTTTCGTTTCTTGGCACTGGATGGAATCAACAATCCGCAAAATCTTGGGATGATTGTCCGTTCAGCGGCGGCGAGTAAAATAGATGGGATTATTTTGCCGCGTAAAAACAGTACTAAACTTTCCCCCTTGGTGATGAAAGCCAGTGCTGGAACGCTTTTTAAAATCCCTATTTATTATTGCAATGATTTAGAAGAGATTTTGCATCTCAAAGATACCGCAATTATTACCCTATCATCGCATGCGTCCGATGGTATTCATTCATTAAAAATACCGCCTCGTTCTATTTTTGTATTGGGAAATGAGAGCGAAGGGGTGAGTGAAAAAGTAGAAGCAGCATCAACACACAGTGTTTCAATCCCGATGTATCGAGGGGTTGAGTCGCTGAACGTTGCGGTAACCGCAGGGATTGTCAGCTTTCTGCCATGAGAAAAGCCGCGTGAAGTTTCACCGCGCCTACATCGAAATTACCAATGTTTGCGGTTTGGCATGCAGCTTCTGTCCTCCCAAAGAGCAACCGACTCAGACGATGAGTCTCCCTTTTTTTGAATCCATACTGCTACAGCTTCAAGACTACACCCGTGATATTGCGCTGCATGTAATGGGAGATCCGATGGTATTGTCCAATTTGGGCGATTATTTGGACATTGCTCACGATAGAGGATTTTCGGTGATGATTACTACAAGCGGGTTTTATCTCGATGAGTCTCGGCGTGCGATGCTGTTTCATCCGTGTATCAAGCAAGTTAATATTTCGTTGAACAGTTTTAATAAAAACAGTGTTTCGCGTAGTTTTGAAGATTATATGGAAAATATTTTGGCACTCTGCAATGAAAAATTGGGTCAGAATCGCGATTTTTTTATCAATTTACGATTGTGGAATTTGGATGAGGCATGCAGTGAAGAGGCGTTTAATGAATCACTTTTCATCCTTTTGGAAAAACATTTTGGACTTAAAGAGGGATTTGTTCGTGCTTCTATAAGCGGTGAGCGGCAATCATTACGTGTGGCATCCAAGATATTATTGCATTTTGACCGTTATTTTCAATGGCCTAGCTTGCACAGTGACATTACAGGGGATGGATATTGTCATGGGTTAAGTAAGCAAATCGCAATATTAGCGGATGGGCGTGTCGTGCCATGTTGCTTGGATGGTGAGGGGATCATTGAGTTGGGTAACCTACATGAAACAAATTTGGGTAAAATTCTAGCATCACAACGTGCCCTCTTGATAGTTAACGGGTTTAAAGAGGGTAAAGCAGTTGAAGAGTTATGCCAAAAATGCAGTTATAAGCAGCGATTTGAGAAAGGAGTACTATCATGATTAAATGTTTTGTTAAAAATGAAAACGCAATCGCATTAATCGACACGATGTCTGAGCTCGATGGAGACGTTATCGATAGAGTGATTTGGATTGATATGCTTATGCCTACTCATGATGAGATTATTTTTATTGAAAATACTTTCGGGATTAAATTTCCAACGAAACAAGAAACTGAAGAGATTGAAATCAGTTCACGCTATTGGGAAGAAAATGACAAGATTGAAATCAACAGCTATTTTTTGATCAGTTCCAATCAAAATTCTTTCAATGAAACGGTCTCTTTCATCCTTTACCGAGGACTTTTGATTTCGATTCGTTATGCGGCTTTATATACCTTTGAAGAGTTTAACCGTAAAGTTTACGCAACGCCTCAACAATTTGACAGCGGTTACGATGTTTTTTGTAATCTATTGGATATTCGTATTGATGCGGATGCAGATATTATTGAAAAACTCTCACGTGACATAGCGAGAATCCGTAAGCATGTCTTTACCGACTATAAAAATGATGATGAGGAAATCTTGGAAAAAATCTCCTCTTTTGAAGATTTGAACATGCAAATTCGAGAGAGTTTAACCGATAAACAGCGTATATTGAGCTCCTTTTTGAAATCAGACAAATACAAACCGTCATTGAAAAATGACGTCACGATCATGCTAAAGGATATTAAATCGCTCGTAGATTATACTGATTTTAATTTTCAACGCCTTGACTATTTACAGAACGTGTTTGTGGGTCTTTTGAGCATTCAGCAAAACAAAGTTATCAAGATATTTACAATTGTGAACGTTATTTTCTTGCCACCAACACTCATCGCGAGTATTTATGGGATGAATTTTAACATTATGCCGGAGCTGAATTGGGAGTATGGCTATGCCGTATCGGTATTTTTGATGGTGTGTTCGTCAATTTTGCCGATTTATATATTTAAACGAAAAGGGCTGATTTAACATCAGCCTCATTTTAGTACACTAAAGGACAAGATTTTGGACAGGCGGATACGCTACTTTATCGAAGATTACTGGGATATATTTATAGGAATTATCTCTATTTTGTTGGCATTCTTTTTTCATGCTCATGGTGATGGGATGCTGGCGACCCTCTTCTCTGCTCTTGGGATTGCGGCACTTTCATTAACGGTTGCCGAAGTTGCCGATATCTTATCTGAACGTTTGCACGAGCCGTATGGGAGTTTTGTATTAACATTTAGCGCGGTTGTTGTTGAGATTATTCTTTTGTATGTTATTTTGCTGGAAGTACGTCATTCGCCTGAAGTATTGGAAACGGTAAAAGGGGGAATTATTTCTGCGGTTATCGTGGATCTAAATGTTCTTCTCGGCCTTTCTGTCTTTTTGGGCGGACTTGCTTTTAGCCAGCAGCAACACAATAAAGAAACGTCCAGTGCTTACAGCACCGTTTTATTTGTCTCTTCATCTGCCTTATTGGTTCCAGGTCTTTTAAGTCATACGAATCATGGATCGGAAGTATTGACGCAAGTTAGCCATCTGATTGCGGGTGTCTTGATGTTTTTTTATCTAATCATTTTTATTTTTCAAACGCAAACACACACACACTTTTTTAAAGCAACTGCCCGAAGCCGTTTTTTCCGTCTCAAACGTAAACTTCAAGAAGATGAAGTGGAGATTGATGAAAATGAATCGAGTGATTATATTTTTGAGCATCTGAGCACGGCGATTAATTTCCTTGTTATTTTTATTCTTATCGGGATTATCGCTTTTGGAGCGGAAATTTTTGCTGGTGATGGGGTTAAGCTCGCAAAACAATACGGAATTTCGGCAGGATTGGCAGGATTGGTGATTGCGATTATCAGTGTGTCACCAGAAATTTTTACAGCGGTACGCGCCGCACGAAATGACCAGATTCAGCGTGTGGTCAATATCGCCATGGGAGCATCGACGGTATCCATCATTATGACGGTTCCGATTTTGATGCTGTTGGCGTATTTTTCTAATATCAATTTAACGCTGGATTTTAATCCATTGCAAATTGGGGCATTGCTCTTAACGATCATATTGGTGTGGAAAACGACCGAAGAGGGAGAAACCAATTATTTTGAGGGCGCTTCTCATCTTATGTTTTTTATCAGTTATGCCATCATTGCGGCATATTATTAAACCGTGATCATTTTATTTGCCCCAAGTGAAGGAAAACGCTTAGGTGGAGAAGCGCCCAGTTTAAGCAGTAGCTCGTTCATTTTTCCGATGCTTTATGAAAAACGTCTTGAAGTCATCTCCGCATATGAAGAAGTGGTACAAAAGGGTAAATATGATGATCTCCAAGCGTTGTTCGGCCTTAAAAATGAAAGAGAGTTTGAACGTTATAAAGTTCCGCTGAGACAATTACCTACGATGAAGGCAATAGAGCGCTATGACGGCGTTGCGTACGAATACCTTGCCTATGCCAAGTTAAGCTTCCCAGAACAAGCCTACATCGATGAGAAGGTCATTCTCTTCTCAAATCTTTTTGGTCCTATCCGTGCAGGTGATGCTATTCCTGATTACAAACTCAAACAAGGTTCCGCCATTGATTCGATGGCACCCGAAAAGTTTTACAAAAACTATTTTACGGCTGCCTTGGATGAACTCATCGGCGACGAAGAAGTTTTAGACCTTCGTGCAGGGTTCTACGACAAATTCTATACACGTAGTACTCCCCCCATGACAATAAAGTTTCTTAAAGAGGGGAAAGTAGTAAGCCATTGGGCAAAAGCGTATCGGGGTATCGTATTGCGCACCCTTGCGCAGCATCAGATCCAATCGCTTGAAGCATTGAAGGGCTTGAACATTGAAGGGCTTACCATTTCTGAGATCATTGAAACAGACAAAAAAAGAGAGATTATCTACGCAATCGGATGAATTGCAAATAGCTCTTGACTTTTAATGTAAAAGTGCATATAATTTCAGCTCCATTTCGCCAATGCCGGCATAGCTCAGTTGGCTAGAGCAGCTGATTTGTAATCAGCAGGCCCGGGGTTCAAGTCCTCGTGCCGGCACCATTGAACGAAATCGGAAATGTATACTAAATTATCAGTGTTAGACCAGATTAGGCCGTGGTGAGATACTCAAGTGGCCAACGAGGGCAGACTGTAAATCTGCTGATTTTTATCTTCGAAGGTTCGAATCCTCTGCGGGAATAGCTCAGTTGGCTAGAGCGTCAGCCTTCCAAGCTGAATGTCGCGAGTTCGAGTCTCGTTTCCCGCTCCACTGGGAGCTGAAGTACAATTCATAAAACTACTTCATAATTACCTAAAACCGTAAAATAGTTTTTAAGCTTCCAAATACAAATATATCATTGTTTATGCTCACGTGGCTCAGGGGTAGAGCACTTCCTTGGTAAGGAAGAGGTCGGCGGTTCAAATCCGCTCGTGAGCTCCAGTAATAATTTGTAATTTTTTGAAAGCTTGAAAGCTATTTCAGCTGTTTTTAGGTATAATTCCATTTTCATTTACAATATTCAGTCGGAGGACACTATGGCATCGGTCACGTTGACCACGGTAAAACTACGTTGACAGCAGCAATTACAGCAGTTCTTGCTACTAAAACGGGTGCGAAATTCATGGACTACGATCAAATCGATAATGCTCCTGAAGAGCGCGAGCGCGGAATTACGATCGCTACTTCACACGTTGAGTACGAAACAGAAAACCGTCACTATGCACACGTTGACTGTCCTGGTCACGCCGACTATGTTAAAAACATGATCACCGGTGCTGCACAAATGGATGGTGCTATTCTTGTTGTTTCTGCAGCGGATGGCCCAATGCCACAAACGCGTGAGCACATTTTGCTTTCACGTCAAGTTGGTGTTCCTTACATCGTTGTTTTCATGAACAAAGAAGACATGGTTGATGATGAAGAACTTCTTGAGCTCGTAGAGATGGAAATTCGTGAACTTCTTGATATGTACGATTTCCCGGGTGATGATACTCCAATCGTTGCTGGTTCTGCTCTTAAAGCACTTGAAGAAGCTAAAGCTGGTACTCTTGGTGTTTGGGCTGATAAAATTATCAAATTGATGGATGAAGTGGATCGTTATATCCCACAACCAATCCGTGAAACTGAAAAAGATTTCTTGATGCCAGTTGAGGATGTTTTCTCTATCTCTGGTCGTGGAACGGTTGTTACTGGTCGTATCGAGCGTGGTACTATCAAAATCGGTGAAACAATCGAAATCGTTGGTATCCGTGATACACAAACAACTACCGTAACTGGTGTTGAAATGTTCCGTAAAGAAATGGAAATGGGTGAAGCAGGCGATAACTGCGGAATCTTGCTTCGTGGTACTAAGAAAGAAGACGTTGAGCGTGGTCAAGTTCTTTGTAAGCCTAAATCAATCAATCCTCACACAAAATTTGAGGCTGAAATTTATGTATTGAGCAAAGAAGAGGGTGGACGTCATACTCCATTCTTTAACGGCTACCGCCCACAATTCTATGTTCGTACAACAGACTGTACAGGTGCTATCACCTTGCAAGAAGGTACTGAGATGGTTATGCCAGGCGATAACGTTAAAATTTTCGCTGAGTTGATTCACCCGATCGCAATGGAAGAGGGAACTCGTTTCGCTATCCGTGAGGGTGGACGTACTGTCGGTGCAGGTGTTGTTTCTAAAATCCTTGCATAATTTTACCCGNCCCTAGGGTCGGAACATAAGGTCTAATATGCGTGAAAATATCCATTTAGCNTGTGAAAAGTGCACACGTCGCAACTATCACATTACTAAGAATAAAAAAACTCATACTGAGAAATTCTCAGCNAATAANTTTTGTAAATTCTGTCGTGAGCACACNGTTCACAAAGAAGCAAAACTTTAAGTTGTCCCCTNCGGGGATTTTTATAGGTCAGTAGCTCCAATGGTAGAGCGCCGGATTCCAAATCCGATGGTTGCGGGTTCGAATCCCCCCTGGCCTGCCACAAGCATTTTAAACTAATGATGCTTTCGGGCTTTATTCGTTGGAAATGTCCTAAGGATCA
>PDVJ01000002.1_pt1 | contig 27251 bp, 22 predicted proteins | sample 1369811 | NCBI WGS metagenome assembly PDVJ01 (sample SAMN07795376, study PRJNA414565) | Alkali sediment metagenome, whole genome shotgun sequencing project. | reverse complement strand
TTTCAATGCAGGGACATCGTTGACCCCATCCCCGGTAACGGCAACGATCTCACCGCTTTTTTGCAGCGTTTGGACAATCCTATATTTATGTTCGGGCATGGCGCGGGCAATAACAGACGTATTTTTTAAAGCTGTCAAGAGTTCTTCATTATTGAACGAATCAATCTCTTTTCCGGTCAAAAAGCGGTCATTATCATGCACCATTCCCACTTCTGCGGCGATAACTTCAGCCGTTATGGGGTTGTCTCCCGTAATCATGATCAAACGGATTCCTGCATTTTGTGCCAGGGCGATCGCCTCTTTGACGCCTTCTTTTGGCTTATCTGCAAAGGCGATCAATCCCGTGAGGGTAATTTTCCACTTTTCAGGATCCTCCCATCCGCTATCGCTGGTCCCAAACGCCAATATACGCAATCCAAGCGATGCCATTTTATCATGGGCATCACTGAGCTTTTTGAGGTTATCGACAGAATTGGTTGCCAATGCAATCAGTGCTTCATAGGCCCCTTTTAGATAAAGCTTTTCCTGATTGCCGATTTTATTGACCGTAGCCATCATCCGTGATTTTGGATCAAAAGGGTGATAAAAAACCCGTTGATGCATACTGTTAAGCGTTTCAAAATCTTTTCCGAGCCATCGCGAGAGGGCTACATCAATACTGTCTCCCATTGAATTATGCGCATCATTGCACAGTGCGGCACAACGACGCAATTCTCTTTCATCCAAAAAGAGTGTTTCTTTCACCGACAGAATTCCCTCAGTAATCGTACCGGTTTTATCGGTTGCAATAATCGTGGCACTCCCCAGTGATTCGACAGATGGAAGATGACGAAAATCTATACGCACCGATTGCTAAAATAAGCGTAATAACAATCGGAAGTCCCTCAGGAACAGCAGAAACGAGCTGGGCGAGAAGAATCATCGCCATCTCATCGGCACTGCGCCCCTGAACCAGCGCAATAATTCCCAGCACAACTAAAATAGCGATAACGGCGCCAAGCCATTGACGCGATACTTTATGCATCGATCGTGTTAAGGGGGATTGCGGAGAAGTCTTCTGTGCCGCTTGTGTAATACGGGCGATAGCAGTTTTATCAGCCGTGGCATACACCACTCCCGTTGCTTTACCTCGCAAGACGGACGTTCCTGAAAAAAGGCAATTGATTTGTTCGTACATCGGAACGGTTTGTTCAAGAACCGAATCGCTCATTTTATCTCTAGGAAGAGACTCCCCGGTCAATACAGCCTCATCCACCTGCAATCCATGCGAATGGACTAAGCGTATATCTGCGGGGACGACATTGCCCTCACAGACACTGACAATGTCGCCCGGCACCAATTCACGGGCAGGAAGAAGAGTCTCAATTCCATTACGAAAAACATAAACATGGCTTTCGGTAAGCCGTTGAAGAGATCGGATAGACGTTTCTGCTTTGAGCTCTTGATAAAATCCCAAAATCGCGTTAATAATGAGAATCGCAAGTATGGCTATGGCATCTTTCGTATGCCCCATATAAAAACTCATAAGCGCCGCGGCAATCAAAATAAGAACAATAGGACTTGCAAATTGAGCAAAAAACATCTTTGTTTTCGAACGTTCCTCTGCCATGAGGGTATTGGGACCAAAGGTTTGATATCGTCTGCCAGCCTCACTCACCTCTAGTCCATGAGCCGTTGTCTGCAAATGTTTTAGAATATCGTCCGAGCTAACGGACCATGGAAATTGAGGAGGTACCATTTTTATCTCTTTATCTTGACATTATTTGATTATAGCAAAGATTAATGATCCAAAAATGAAAGATTATTATGGGAAAAAGTTTAATAACAGCCTAAAAAAGGAACAAGAAACCAATAAAATATGCTCTAAACTTGTTTAAGATTTGATACAATAACCAAAAAAAGAGGCTCAACTCCTGTGGAAATGATTACTACCCTTATCTTGCTTTATTTACTTATCATTATTATTGGTTCTCTGTGGGCATCTAAAAAAACGGGAATTGCCGATGTCCTTTTTTATCTAATCGGTGGACTCGCCGCCGTTAATCTTCATCTTCTCTCCCCCGAATCTGCTACCATTGAAACCTTTGCATTTATCGGAACCATCTTTTTATTTTTCTATCTTGGTCTGGAAGAAAATCTAAAAAGCTTTACTGCGGGGATTAAAACAGGATGGAAAATTGCCGTAGCTGGTGTGATATTGCCCTTTCTTGCGATTTACTTTACTGAATATTCCCTCTCGCACGATCTGATAAAATCGATCGTTTTTGCAATGGCCTTTACTCCAACCTCTATCGGTATCGCCTTTTTAACACTCAATACACTCTCTTTTAGTGCCAAACATAAACTTCAACCTGTTATTGTGGCCGCAGCATTAACTGACGATGTGATCTCTCTTATTTTATGGGGCGTACTGGGAGGAATTCTTGTATCTCTTCAAGGAACCGCTTCGTTGGGTATTTCTTTTGAAACGATAACCTCATTGGCAGTACAGCCCGTTTCAAATTTTTTATTTTTTATGACCCTTATGAGTCTTATTGCATATCTGTTTTTTCATTTCCGTCCAACTTCATCACTCACCCAAAAAAGTCTTTTGATTCAGCTACTCACCAAAACGAAAACGTCCATTTATACCCATGTAGGTGCTATTAATTTTTTAGGGCGCCAAGAGGAAAACGTTGCCATTATTATTATGATTTTTTTAGCTTTTTTAGGATCATTTATTGCTGAATTTTTTGAAACCAGTATTGCTCTTGGCGCATATTTCATGGGGCTTATTATTAACAAAGAACATTTCAACACGGATTCATCGGCTTCGGATGAGGGGGATAAGCTTTTTCATGGCAGTATTGAAAAACTTCGTTTTTTAACCCTTTATTTCTTTGCCCCAATATTTTTTATCAGTATCGGATTGCACATGGAAATCAAAAGTTTTTCACTCTTTATGGGGATTCTTAGCCATGCGTTTTTGCTAGCTGGCGTATTATTTGTCATTCAATTGTTTGCCGCTTCATTTACAGCCCGTTATATCAACGGCCTTCCATGGCGCTCTTCGATACTCATCGGCGTGGCGATGCAAGGACGTGCCGAGGTCACCTTTCTCGTCGCGATTGCGGCACTTTCCATGAAGCTCATCACGGGTTCAGATTTGCTTTTAATCTCGGTAGCAGCATTTATCCTAAATCTAAGTGTCCCATTTTTACTCAAATATGCGGCAAACTCCCATGAAAAACGAGATCAAGCAGTAATGTAATGCACCCCTATGGATTCGGTGCGTTTCAGTGCCGATTCAATAATACATTTTGCACTCAAAAGACGCAAGAGAAGCAATCGCCCCACACTTTGGCTGAGCATATTTTCAACGGCATCCAAGGCACTGCGCAAACCCTCAGTCGTTCGAACAATGGAGACTTTTTCCCACATGATTTTGCGCAGCAGATCTTTTTTCTCTTTGTCCGTAGGAAGCTCCAGTGCAGCATCTCCTACTAAAAATTGTTCACTACACCCTTCCATCGGTGTTTTAACAATAGTCTGAGCAACCTTAACCGCAAAGACAAGCCCTTCCAACAGTGAATTACTGGCAAGACGATTTGCACCATGCACACCGGTACATGCTGCCTCTCCAATGACATAAAGCCCTTTTACTCCTGGAACTCTCCCCTCTAAGTCGCTTTTAATCCCCCCTACGGAATAGTGAAAAGCGGGAGATATCGGCACTCGGTCTTTGGGAAGATGATAGCCAAAGTCGTTCAGAGCCTTATAAATATTGGGAAAACGCTCTTGAAAATACTCTTTATCAAAATGCTCGCACGAAAGATACACTTGACCGGAGGTCCGCTGTTTGTAATCAAAAATCGCGCGGCTGACAATATCACGCGGTGCCATCTCGCCTCGCTCATCGTACTCAAATAAAAAGCGATAACCATTGTCATCGACAATCCATGCCCCCTCACCTCTCAGCGCTTCAGAGAGAAGTTGTTTGCGCGCCCCGCTGTTGCTCACAAAAACCGTCGGGTGAAACTGCATCATCTCCATGGATTCAAGCACAATCCCTTTTTCCAAACAAATCCCATGAATATCGGCACTGATCGTATGGGCATTGGTGTGATACTCATACAGCGATCCGACACCGCCGCTGGCGATAATGACGCTTTTAGCTTCGATCAAACGCCGTTTACCTTCGCTTGCAACCTCAACACCGCAACACTTGCCATCACGGATCAAGAGATCCACGACAGTCGCATCCGAAAGCATTGGATGCGGATTTTGTTGCAGTAAAAAAAGGTGCAAATAACGCCCCGTAGCATCTCCACCCGCGTGCAAAATTCGGTTACGAGAATGGGCCGCCTCTTTGGTATAGAGGAGATTTCCTGCAGCGTCGGTATCAAATACAAAACCTCTTTGGATCAAGTCTTTGATAATCCCTTGTGAACTCTCACTCATCAAGCGCACCGCGTTGATATCACACATCCCAGAACCCGCTTCCAAAGTATCTTGGATGTGCAAATCGATGTCGGCGTCATCATATGCTGTGGTTACTCCGCCTTGGGCATAATAGGTATTGCATTCCCACGGATGGGATTTATTAATCAATAATACTTTGAGCGATTTAGGGAGATTGAGCGCGGCGTATAAACCCGCTATCCCTGAACCGATAATGACAACATCATAACGCAACGTTTGAACCTTTATCTGAAGCCGGTTTTTCATAAAACGGTGGTGCTTTATAGCCGCATCCGTTCAAACTTAGCATCAATACGGCACTTATGAACGCCATTGCCAATAATTTTGTCATCTTTTTCCCTGTGCCATGTTTTCAATAGGGATGGTATAATAGCTACCATAAATTATTGATTAAGTAACAGTTATGATTGAAAAAATACGTTCCCTTCCTCATTGTGCCGGTATTTACCAATATCTCGATGTCAAAGGGCGCATTCTCTATATAGGAAAAGCCAAAAACCTCTCCAAGCGGGTCAAAAGCTATTTCAATCTCACGCCGCAGCTCTCTCCTAAACCTACGTTATCGTTGCGTATCCAAAAAATGCTCAGCGAAACGGCTTCTTTGCATTATTTGGTGGTTGAAAACGAACACGACGCCCTCATCTTGGAAAACTCTCTCATCAAACAGCTCAAACCCAAATACAATATTTTGCTGCGTGATGATAAAACCTATCCCTATATCTATGTCAACCTCGATGAGGAGTACCCTCGTTTTGACATTACGCGTAAAATTATTAAAGGCAAAGCCATACGCTACTTCGGCCCTTTTTCTACAGGTGCAAGAGACATCTTGGATTCTCTGTATGAACTGCTCCCTCTGGTTCAGAAAAAAAGCTGCCTTAAAGGGAAAAAAGCGTGTCTGTATTATCAGATGAACCAATGCCTGGGCCCCTGCGAATTTCCCGTTGATCAAACCCTGTATAGAGGTATGGTTGATACCGCCGCAAGCTGGATTCAAAACAAAGAGCTCCTCATCCCAAAAATTCGTACCAAAATGGAGTTTTATGCTGAGGAACTGCGCTTTGAAGAAGCAAAAGCGTTGCGTGATCGGCTTGAGCGCATCGGCCGCAGTACCGAACACTCCCAAATCGACCTCGCCTCATCCGAAGCCTATGATATTTTTGCTATCGCCGCCGATGAGATCCGCGGCTGTGTTGTCCGCTTGTTTATTCGTGATGGGAAAATCGCCTCCAGCAGTCATGACTTTTTTACCGCCAATAACCTCTATACCCTTGATGAAGCCTATGAGCGCGCCCTCGTTAACTATTATGGCACTGAAAAACCCCCGATCATTGTCCCCATACTCATCCACACATCCTTTGAATCGCTGGATTGGGTATCCCAACACCTTACCCAACTGTTTGAAAAAAAAGCATCCCTTCACGTCCCAAAACAGGGGATCAAAAAAGAGCTCACAGCCCTTGCCTACACCAATGCCCTTGAACTGCTAAAATCTCCGCGCAGCGACAAAAACATCGTACTCGAACAAATTGCACAACTGTTTGGTCTCGAAACTGTTCCTGTACGTATTGAAGCTTTTGACAACTCCCATATTTCAGGACAGGCAACAGTTGGAGCTATGATCGCCTACAGTGAGGGAAATTTTGATAAAAAGGGATACCGTACCTACCATTTGGAGCACAAAGACGAATATTCCCAAATGCGCGAGATGCTTACCCGCCGAATCAAAGGGTTTGACACCAATCCTCCTCCTGACCTATGGGTGATTGATGGAGGGGAAACGCTGCGGAACCTTGCTGTGGAGCTATTGCACTCCAACGGTATACAAATCGACGTGATCGGTATCAGCAAAGAAAAAATTGATGCCAAAGCCCATAGGGCAAAAGGTTCTGCCCGAGATATTTTGCACAGTAATGAAGGAATTTTACGCCTTGAGCCCAGTGATAAACGGCTCCAATTTATTCAACTATTGAGAGATGAAGCCCATCGATGTGCCATCACTTTTCACAAAAAAAGCAAACTCAAAGAGGATAAAACCTCCAACCTTTTGACCATTCCAGGCATTACCCCCGGCAAAGTTCAGAAATTGCTGACCTACTATGGAACCTTTGAAGCCATCGCACAAGCCCAATTGCCCACATTGCAAGAGCTAATTGGAACATATGGGGCTAAAAATGTTCATAATTATTATAATTCACTAAAATCTCAGTAATCTTTTATAGAGTTTATGCCATATTCTTAGACTTGTATTTACAGTGCCAGTTAATAAGGAGTATTTATGGATAGACCCAATCCAATCGATGAAGAATATTTTTTTGAGGGGCGCGCCATTGTCAGTGAAACCGATTTAAAAGGTGTTATCACCTTTGCCAATCGACGTTTTTGCGAAATTTCGGGATACAGTGTCGATGAGCTTGTCGGACAGCCGCATAACATTATCCGCCATCCTGACATGCCAAAAGCGGCCTTCGCACAATTATGGAAAACGATTTTATCAGGTACCATTTGGCATGGATTGGTTAAAAATCTTCGCAAAGACGGAAAATATTATTGGGTCGATACCGAAGTTTCTCCTATGTATGATGTAGATGGTACGCTTAAGGGGTACATGGCTGCCCGCAAACCGGCTTCTCGAAGAAATATTGAGGAAACAGAAATTCTCTACAAAACAATGATTGAAAAAGAAAGTTAAAGAAGGAGTAAACGTGTTACTTTATAACAATAAACAAGAGTTTATCGGTATTGACGATGAGGGCTTGCGTCTCCTCAACTATTCTTCATTGGAGGAACTGTTGAGCGTTTGCTCCGATGTTGCTGACCTCTTTGCCAATGAACCTGGATACATTCATAACTTTAAAAATTTCGGATGGATTGATTTTCTCCTTCATGCCGATTCGGATGCTTCCAGTGCTATCGTCCACGCAAACGGGCGCACCTTTAGCTGCCGTCTTAGCGTTAGCCCTCTTCATTTATGCGCTCATCCTGCGCAGCCTGGATACAGCATTGAAATGTCGCAAATTAAAAGCATCAGCGGCGAAGAGTTCAAACCTCATGCAATAACTCCTAAAGCACCTGTTACGGAGTTTACTCCTCCAAGTGAACCCGTCGATCAGAGTATCCAAACAGTACCGCTTCCAGACTATACTCACCTCACCCCAACGCAATTAAGTGAACCTACTGTTTTAGATATCCCCAAAACACAACCCACTTCACTTGACGATACGGATGATATCTACGCTTCTCTTATGGCTCCGTTGAGCGAAAGCGAACTGGAGGTATTCCCGGAAGAACTTGAGCAAGAGATTGCAAAACCCCTAAGCAAACCGACGCCTACTCCTGTAGCAGTGGAACGTCCAAGACTTGAAGGTGCCCAATACTCTGACGCTGAAAAAGCGTATCTGTCCCATCATAAAGTAAACGATTCCTATGTGTACGATCCGCACATTGCTGCCAATGAGCTTGGTCTTCCTGTTGACTTGATCGAAGAGTTTATCGGAGACTTTATACAACAATCCCATGAGTTTAAAGACCAACTCTTTGAAGCAGCCGCAAAAAGCGACTTCAATACCCTGCACATCCTTTCGCACAAACTTAAAGGCGTTGCCGCCAATTTGCGTACTGAAAATGCTTTTGAAACGCTCAGTGTTATCAATACGTCCACCGATCCCGTTGAAATTGAGGCTAATCTCAAATATTATTACGGCATCATTGCCAAATTAGAGGGAAAAGAAGTTCCTGTATCACCTGCGGCATCCTTTAAGAATGAAGCTCCACAGGTCAAAAAAGAAGAATCAAAACCTTCTGAACCAATTGCTCTTGAGGCATTGGATGACATTTACGCTTTTTCTCTCAAGCAAGATGAGAAAGCTCCCCTTATTGTTGATGAAGAAGCAATTCTCACCGAAGAAGAGATTCTTTCCCAAGTACCCCAAAAAGAAGAATCTTTCAAAAAGGAACTTTTAGAATTGCCTGAAGAGTCCACAGAAGAGCTTGAAGAGATCATTAGCGTACCCTTGCATTACGATCTAAATGCGGTTGCAGGAGCGCTTGGAATGGAACCGGAATTTATGGAAGAATTGCTTCACGATTACAAAACCGATGCTTCGGCTATGAGCAAAAACATCCTACAGGCCATCAAAGCCTTTGATACCCATACCTGGAGAAGCAGCGCGGCTAAACTCAAAGGGATCAGTGACAATTTACGTCTGAGCGAAATTTCCGATGAACTCGCTATTTTATCCATTACCAATGACGCTCAAGAAGCCAAAAAAGCTTCTGCACGCCTCATTAGCTATCTTGATCAACTTTAAGAGGATTTCACTATGCACTTAGGACTTAAAAATCGACTTCGCCTGATCAGTCTCTTCCCGATATTGATCTTATTCTCACTTGCCAGTTATTACGTATATACTTCCTACGTAAGCTTCCAAGCTGCTCAAACCCTCCAATCTCGTCTTGCGGAAAATAAACAGCTTAATAACATGGTCAACAACATTTCCAGAGAACGCGGGATGACCGTGATGTATTTGGGAAATGCTTCTGCTGCAACGCTCAAATCACTGCACGCACAACGAACCATTGTTGACAATGCGATCAAAGAATTTAGCGCAACCAGCCACTCTCCAAAAACTGCAGGTATCATTGCCTCATTGGAAAAACTACGTCATGAAACTCATCCATCCGTAGACAACAAAACGGCTGATTTCGCTGAAATATTCAATGATGTTTATGGAAAACATCAAGAGGCGCTAATCAAAGAGCTCTCATCGCTGTCAACCGTCCTCTTGGATGACAAAGTAGCGTCTATGGCTAACAGCTACCTCTCTTTGGTACGCGCTAATGAGTACACCAGCTTAGAGCGTGACTATTTAACCTATTTGCTGTCAAAAGGCCAAGCGCTTGAAGACGAAGAACTGGAGCAATGGATCACTCTTATCGGAAATGCGGATGCCCTCAATCTTGAAGGAATCAATGACAAAGCTCTTCAAACAACGCTCAAAGCATCATTGCTCTCCGAAGACAACGTTGAACTCTTAGAAGACATTATCGCTGAACGCGGCAGTATCTTACGTTCAAGTGCACAGGGCGGATACGAGACCCAATCGGGTATTTGGTTCGCAATGCTCTCTGAAAAAGTCAACGCCCTCAATGAAGGTGAAAAGATACTGTTGGATTCGATGGACAGCAGAGCTTCCGTCGTAAAAGCACAAGCAATCCAATTCCTTATCACTGCCATCACTGTGTGGCTTGTATCAATCTTGATCGGTATCTTGGGAGTCTTACTTTCGAACGAAATTGCTAAAAATATTAAAAATCTTGAGTCCGTACTTAAGCGGGTTGCTGCAGACACGCACGACAATGAAGCAGATGAACTCAGTAAATCGATCAACCTTGATACCGCTGAAGGTACAGCGCAAGCCTATGCCCTTCTTGAGCGTATTATTGAACAAACCATGGGAGATAAACAATCGGCACAAGAAGCCAGTGAAGCCAAATCGATGTTCTTGGCGAATATGTCGCATGAGATTCGAACACCGCTCAATGGTATTGTGGGATTCACCGAACTTCTCAAAGATACGGAATTGCATGATGAACAGCGTGAATTTATTGATATCATCGAAAAAAGTTCGGAAAACCTGCTTGAGATTATCAACAACATTCTTGACCTCTCAAAAATTGAAAGCAATAAACTCGAAATCGAAGACATTGCCTTTAATCCGCTCGAAGAGTTTGAGAGTGCGGTGGATGTTTATGCCGTACGTGCTTCTGAAAAACACATTGACCTTGGATGTTTCATTGATCCAAGTCTTGAGCGTCCTCTTAAAGGGGATCCAACTAAGATCAAAGAAGTTATTATCAACCTTCTCAGTAATGCGGTTAAATTTACCAATGCAGGCGGAAGCGTCAATGTCGATATACGCCGCATAGAAAGTGATGAACCAAATCGCGCTCGCGTACGCTTCCAGGTAAAAGACAGCGGTATCGGTGTTACCAGTGAGCAAAAATCACGTATTTTTGAAGCCTTCTCGCAAGCAGATACCTCCATCACCCGCAAATATGGCGGAACAGGACTGGGTCTGACTATTTCCAGCAGCTTTGTCGAGCTTATGGGTGGCCGGCTTGATCTTGAGAGTACTCCTGGCGATGGAACCATGTTCTTTTTCACCCTCTCATTCGAAGAGATTGAAACCCTTAATGAACCGGTCAAGGGATCTTTTTCAAACATCAATGCCGTCATCCACGAAAGCAGAAGTAAGAAAAAATCACAAACGACCTATCTCAAAGAGTATCTTGATTACTTCGGTGTCAGCTATACCACTTTCCATGATGTAGAAGAGCTTAAACTACTTGAACGTCAAGTCAATTATGACCTTTTGTTTGTCGATAACGATTACACAAACGATGTTGATTTGGTACAGTTTGCTTCAACGCAAGAACAATTGGTTCTTATTACAAAATCGTATTACATGAAAAAAATCGACTCTATGGGTCTGGATATTTTCAAAGTCCTTTATGAGCCGGTGAACAGCAGTAAGATCCGCACCGTACTGGAGACGTATGACGTAGAGGCGTTTAACAATCGAAAGCAAAAATCATCACGACGCAAAAAATTTGATGAAAAGAACTCACGTTTTGAAGCATCCGTACTGGTCGCTGAAGACAACATCATCAATCAAAAACTCATTCGTCGTACACTCGAAGACATTGGGTTGGAAGTCACCCTTGCCAATAATGGTTTGGAAGCATTTGAAAAACGTAAAAATAACCAATACGATCTAATCTTTATGGACATTCAGATGCCTGTACTTGATGGTATTGAAGCAACACAAGAGATTCTTGATTATGAAGAAGATTATGACCAACACCACATCCCGATCATTGCCCTGACTGCAAATGCACTCAAAGGTGACCGTGAGCGTTTCTTGGCAGCAGGAATGGATGAGTATACGACCAAACCATTAGTACGATCTGAAATTATTTCTTTGCTCAATAATTTCCTCTCTCATAAAATTGTCGAAATCAATACGGTACCAAAGTCAGCCGATCATCTAGCAGTCGATACCGTCATTGATAGCGAACCGTTGGTAACGCAAGAGGAAGTCTTGCCGGAGACAGCAATAGAAGAAGAAATCCCAGCAGAAATTGAAGCGCCGGTTGAGCAGGCAGTGCAACAACCAATAGCCGCATCTAACTACGATGCGGATGTCTTATTGGCAAAACAAAATCCACTTGAGATGAAGCTGTTTAGTCGCATTCTCAATGATTTAGGATACACCTATGAATCTGTGGACACGGTGGACGAGTTAAAACTCAACATCACCAATAAACGCTATAAAGTTGCCTTATTTGATAAAACATTAAAAGAACTCGACCTAAAAGAACTCTATGATACAATTCGCGCTAAGAACAGCGATATCTCGTTGGTTATGTTGGTTGACCCGAATGTCAAAGAAGATACGAATGATGCTATGTATGTACATGAGATCATCAAAAACATCGTTAATAAAGATTTATTACGTCTTGTATTTGAAAAATTTATCTAAATCAGGAATAAGCAATGATCGATAACAAACTAAAAGTACTCGCAGTTGATGACGATATGATCAATCTAAAACTACTCAAAACAGTGCTTATGAAAGCACCCAATGTTTACCAAGTAGTAGAAGCAAAAAATGGGGCTGAAGCCATTGGTGTCCTAAAAGCACAAGACGATATCGACATCATTTTGCTGGATATTATTATGCCGGTAATGGGGGGGATTGAGATGCTCAAAGCCATCCGAGCCGATGAATCGCTTCGTCAGCTTCCGGTCATCATCCTAACTACCGATGAAACCAAAAAAACCGAAGCGCTTGAGTGTGGTGCAAACGGCTTTCTCATGAAACCGGTACGTGAAAAAGACGTTCTTTCCAAGATTTCCCAGCTTACTATTTAACCCTTTTTTATTCCCAATATGTGCATACGCAGCTATTAGGAGAGACGTTACATCTTTTGTAACGTACGTCTATGATAACGAATCGGTTCGGTCAGTCCTAAACCAGCGTTTGAAGTAACCACTACATCCATCATTACCGTCCCATTTGTATCCTCCCCTGCAACCAATGAACTGTTTATATTGGGGATATAATTATTGCATCCTACGATTGCGCCATACCCTACGTAATTCATCGTAATATTAATATCAAACATTGCTGCAGCCCCCGCTTGGGGATATTGCGCATTGATGCTATTAATGCATCCATTAGCAGCCGTGTTATGTCCTGATAGTGCTAAAAGTGCATATTCCGTAGCGCTACTGGTCAACAACAAGGCTTGCTCGTGCAAATAGTTATTGGCAGTGCGGGCTGTCGTTGTACTGGTCATAGAGATCGTCAAACCCATAATCGTACCCAATATAACCAATAAAAAAATAGCCATTAGCATCGCCATGCCGCGACGTTTTAAAATATAGTTTTTTCTTTGCATACAGAATATCCTTTCGCCGCATAATTTTGACCTGGATTAAAAAGTGTTGCATCGGTGACGCATACTTGAACTTTCAATAAATCCCCAATGGTTGCAAATTTAAAGGTATCCACATTCTCCATTAAAACAACCGCTGTTCCGTCTGCCTGATAGTTTTCTCCAGCCCATGGGCGATAATTATAATACAATATTAATTGATGGGTATCACGGTCAAATTCCAATGCATAAGCAGTCCATGCCAAACGATAATACTCTCCAACCTCAACTCCTGAAAAATTTGCAACCGCAGGGATCAGTTCATTGCCTAAAGCCCCTTTGTTCATTCGATGCAAACTAACATTTTGAGCCGTCAATGCCCCATTCCAGCCAAATCCGTTCAAAACATCTATATTGGCTTCACCCACAAAAAACAAAGCCGTTCCATCGGTTGTATATTTTGCATCAGACAATGCACCAATAACTGTATCCGAGCGTGCCGTATTCGTACTTGGCGAAATTAACCGAGCATTAGACGCATTGTTTGCATAGAGGTTAGTAATATCAGTGTCGGCTTCCAAATCAATAACGCCACTCCACGTAGGCGTAGTAGCAGTGCCATCTCCTCGCCATCCGTCAATGTCGTATCCAATCCATTCCAATACGGTTGTACGACGATCCAAATCAGAGGCTTCTGCCAATGATTGAAATGCAGCTATGTAAGTTCCGCCAGCTGAATTCTCCTGACGCACAATCAGCGAGGGTGGAATACGATATTGCAAACGACTGGCAATCTGCTGTACGGCTGCTTCACTTTGCGCTTGGAATCGTGTTTGGACACTCGTAGCGATGTAACTCTCATACGCTTGCATGAGCAATTCCATTCCATACTTCCCAACAATTCCCATGATGACAATAACAATAACCAGCTCTAAAAGGGTAAATGCTTTTTTCGTTGTTTTCATTAGTACGTTTTCTTTCTAGGATTTGGCTCACCAATATTGGCAGCATAGGCACGAAGTGTTGTAATGACGCGATTGTTTTGATCTTTGATACTGACACTGATCATTTTTAGATGACTCGCCTGCCCTCCGCCCAACGCGGCCGTTGAAAATAAAAAAGTGTTGCCGTTAAAAGGATCGGTTGCATTATAGTCTATCGCCGTACCCGCTGTCGAATCTGCATCACTGACATGCAAAACATCCACATCCATCCGATAGGTTGCTTTGTAGGTTGCTGCGGTACTGGTTGCCGTTCCTGTTGTAGTAGCATTCACATCCATTACACGATTTGCCTCTATGCGCTCATCCATCCCTGTTCTACTTGGATCCTGATCACTGTTCAACGTAGAAATGACGATAGGATTACTACCTACATCTCGCAAACAAAACCGGCTTATAAATCCAGGCCGACACGTGGTTGAATTAAAATCCAAAGAGCTGGTTCCTCCGGTGATATCCAAGACTCCCGATGTCATCACCGCACCTCCGGCATCCAATGGACTGGAAAACTCATCCCACGGATACGCCAATGTCTGCATTAATTTTGCCGATGCCGCAAATACTGCCTCTTGATCAATAGCACCTTCCATCCCTCTGCTGTTAACCTGCATCACTATGGGGACAGAAACAACGGTAATCGCAAAAATGACAATCGCAAAAACAAGCTCAATGAGCGTAAAAGCGCTGCGTCTTACCACATGATTCTCCTATTGGTGATAACCGGTGCGTCTGAATCGGTTGCGGTATTTGATTTGCCCTCGCCGATCCATCCCCCTTTTTTATAAAACTCAACATCAAAAACATTGTGATCCGCATTGGCATTGGCTGCATCATAAATCAACCAACCATCTGCATAATTCCACAAAGGAACCGTTCGTGGATACCCATTTCCGCCGTTATAATTGACACCATACCGTTCAAAGCCCACTTCTGTCGGAACAATAACAACAGACCCTGGAGGAGGAACGACTGTTTTGCCGACTTGTAAATTTCCGGTACTGAGTACATTATCCGCATCCGAAATACCGTCATTACTAATGTTATGATCAACATTAACATACCACGACGGATTTTCTCCAGCAACCGTTGAGCTTAACAATGGCAAATTACACGCAACTCCATTAGGCACCGCATCGTCACCGCAATAAACTTCAAAATTTATCCGTGCATACCCGCCCGCAGAAGTAGCCGTAGCACTGGTGGTATAAAAAGTTGCATCCCGCCCTTGTGCTCTGCCATAGTAGTGAATAATATCAAAGTTCATTGGTGCATTGCCTTGCGCCGTTTGCGTTGTCAGATCCGCACTTCGGTTACAATCGGGACAATCAACTTTATACTCCGTAAAATTCACCACCATCGGATTCAAGACCTGTGATGCATTGCGCTCATAATTCACACGCAATTCGGTTGTCAAACTTCCCATTGTGTCTTGTGTAAAGTTGCCCTCACTGATAGTGTGCATTCGCGTACCGTTGAGCGTCACGGCACCCGTATCAGAAATCAAAACTCCCGTACTGTTATAGTCTAAGAATCGTGATTGATACGCAGCCCGCGTCTGTGCTGGCTTCGTATGATTCAAATCCAGATTTACCGCCTTGGCATAACAGTTTGTGACAAAATTGCTGAGTGTCCCGCTATCATACCCTACCGCTTTTAAAACTCCATTGATTTGCAGCGACATATTCATATCCGCATTTTTAGAGAGGTTGGATACGTAAACCATATTGGCCAACGTGACATCTTCATCCTGAAGATTTCCATCCGACGTCCATCCAATATTCAAATTAGAAGGAATCTTTCCATACTGAAAGGCTGAAGGGATCCAAAACTTATACGGCTGCAGTGCCAATAGATGGTCTTTATAGGTCTGTGTTCCATTGACATGAGGAGTAGCCGAATCCGCACTGCTGCTAACCGTACAACCTATTTTACCGCTAGAAAGTACAGTCGATGTTGTACCAATAATACAATCTACGGGATTCGCTTCAAATCCATTCGTCGATAAGTGATGCCCTGTCAAAGAGCTTTTCCAATCCACTTCTGTCCATGAGGTATCCGTAATGTTCAGCCGATATTCACCCACTTCACTCTCTTTTGCCTCTTCATTGCTCATTTGACCATTGGCAAGATAGAAAGTTAATGCTCGACTGCTAGTATCATTACACCCCGTTTTAGCAGAGCTTGGTTCCCAAATCATTGTCGCATTGTATTCCCCATTGGAACCATTAAAATAACGCGTATAGCCGGGAACACTTGAAAGATCCGTATCATGTCCCGTTGCATTCATATCGTATCGATAATCATACCCTGCCGCAAGATTCACCCGTCCCGCTGCAGCTGCGTACGTCGGCGGGTACTGGTACTGTTCGGATAGCGCAACTTTGGTACTGTCTTTAATCGGGTCTATTTTGGCAAGAGTTTGATTGATATCGTATATTCGTAAATCATACGACTCTGGACGTACTGCAAAATTGTCACGTGAACACAACGGTTTGGCATAATTGGCTTTAATACACTCAAAACATGCTACCGATGTCGAAGCGGCACATTCCGTAGTACATTGCGTATGAGCAGCACTGTTATACAATCCGCTGATACTTGTCAAATTCAAACGTGTTGCATCCGAAGTCGTCGCTGTCCAATTTTGTATAAGTGTCTGATTTGCATCATCAAAATACCAAATACGAAACGCCCCATTTTGAACCGCAAAATTATGAAAAGCAGCACTTTGCAGCGGTACCGGATCGGTTGGAGCAGCAGTGGAAGCTGTTATCGGAACATAAATAGTTTGAGAAATAACGGCATCTGGATTGGCACACGTTGCATTGGCATCATGATACGCACCGCTGTCGATAATCTCCACCAAGAGTGTCGTATTTACATTGGATGTCGGCAAGATATCGTATTTCCCGGTTACCGCATTTTTTCCATACGCCGCAACGTTGACATTAAACGGATTACGTGAAACTTTCGTGCGCAAATTGTTCACCGCAATCCCACCTATGGTGGCAGCTCCGCTTTCCACGACGTTAAACGTTCCCCATGTAGGTTCATAACCTGCACTTGGAGGACACAAGGGGATATCTGTTCCAAATTCATAGTCGTATGGGATCGCAGTTGCCCCCGTTTTGGGAACAATATAATAGTTCAGATGCAAGCCTACCGATTGATTGATATCCGTAATACCGTTTATCCCTATAGGGTCCATAGAAAACTTCGCATACACAAAGCTTTTGTCCCCCAACTCACCGGCCCCACTTTGCGAATATCCCATAGCATCTTTACCCAAACCGATACGAATGTTTGCTCCGTTATTACACCCGATAGGCGTTGTGGCACTGTCCGTATAGTTACATGCGCCCGTCGTATCCGTTCGTGCAATCAATGCTGATCCATTAACATTGGATGTATAAACTGAGTTATCAATGTATTGAAACATCGATGCATTCACATCCGTATAAAAAGAAACCCCTTGCGCTAAAATATCCGCTTCATTATTTCTCACATAAATAGAGGTATCGATAGGCGAACTGCTGACAAATCCTGTTAGCATAGGTAGCTGAGTACCATTATTATCCAATTTTAAATACGCCCCGTCTTGCTTATACGAATAGTCATAACATAACTGCGGTGCGACCAACTCTGTTGCTACCGCAATCATGGATGGCCAGTAAACGTCCAAATTGGACGTAAAGGTAAACGTCATGTCCGTTTGTTTTGGTGTTAGTAAATTTCCGATATCAAATGACTGAATATCAATACCGAAATTATTCGTAGCATTTGGCGTACGTACACCGCCTCCCGTAACGGATGAATTAAACGTATTATTTGCGATTGTTTCCAATGCTACAACCGTATTCGTATTGTAATTTTTCGTTTTTAGCTGATCCCCTGTATAAGGTAAATCACCCTCTGCGGCAAAAACAGATACTTTCGCTGCAGTCGTATCCAATACGCGATTCGGTGTGTAAAAACCGCTGATAGGTATGACCGCATCGATTGAGCTGGTTACTTGTTTCCATCCATCAAACACCGAATAGCTGCGAAATTTTTCTGCAGGGTCCTCATAAATGGCTACAAGCGACCATGCGCCATACGTTCCCAGTCCGTTTTCACTTCCATTTTCAACAACAGGAATGTCGGAAACCGTATAATTTCCCTCATTCCATTTTCCCTCACCAAAAAGGTCTGTTACATCCGCAAAAGCAGCGTAATGGATACCATTACCCGCGGTATAATTCCATCCTTCATCTTTATAATTCAAAGCATCTACATCCACAGTTGTATAAAAACCATTATTCTGTCTAATCTTGACCTGCATGTTCGGATTAATAGCATCAATCATAATCCCTTGCCAATACAATCCTGCCCAGATAACTTTTGCACCGGCAGGAAGGGCCAACTCCGCTGTTGTTGCGTTTGTCTGTGTCCCATCCACACTGTAAGCACATAAATTGACATCCCCATTCGCCGATGTAGACGTAGCATTATAGGTACCATTGGTATAGGTCGTACAGTTCTTCCCATCGGTCGGCAACACCATAACGGTATTTCCGATTGTTTTCATATTACCCTTGGCATAAAGCTGTTTTCGTAAAGTAAAATCACGATAGCTGTTCGTTGCCACAGAGGCGGTTAGAGTAAAACTGTCCGAGTTTGATGCACCGTCATTATCCGTTGCCGTTACACTCAAAGTAACTGTTGAGGCCACTGTTGGCGTACCGCTAATAACTCCTGTGGTGCTGTTAAAATCAAGCCCGGTCGGAAGTGTACCCGTCAAAGTATAATAAGGAGCAATAAGAGGGTCACCATTGGTAAGGGTAACATACGTAGCAAGATTCAACGTATACGCCACTCCTATATGAGCTACTTGATTAGGGACATTATTCATTACAGGAGGAACTTGAGGAACGACTGTCGCTGTAAAAGTCATGTCTAACGAATAATTCGTCGTTGCACTATTCTGCTCTCGTTTAATACGAATATAGACAACATCAGTCGATCCAACAGCCAAAGAACCGCTCCTTGATGTCCCATTGTCTAAAACTCTTGTGCCATTACACGTATTCGCTTCAATCCGTAGATCTGTGATTTGATCAGAGGTATAACTATACGTAAGTGTCCCTGCAATACCAGGAGTAAAATAATAATAGTCATCATCGTCATCAGTACCAGAACCATCATACAATGTTCCCGTTTCATTACGTGTTGTTGTGGCTGAAATAGCATGAAGCTCACTAATTTGTTCACCGTTACAGCTATCGTTAGTGCCGCCGTCTCCCCATGCTGATATGGAAATCATTATTGTAAAACCAAAAACAGCCATCAAATGTGAAAAAAGTTTAAATATATTCATCTCATCCTCCTTGGGATTTTTTTGGGCACACACGGCCCGGGCTCGGTAGCTAAAACACTATACACCTAAGCCTACTATTATCGGCTAAAATACCCATTTTCTAAAACCTAACCTCAGCTCTTTATTAAAGAATCACGAGAAGGTACGCCACTTTTACAAGTCTATTCCTAACAATATTAAAATCATATTAAAATCGATACTCTTGTTATTTCCTTATTTTTGTTTTTATCTGTGCCCTTGACGTTTGTTATTTGTATGTTATAATCAAACCTATTACAATAATTAGCACAAGGTGGAATCCATGAATATTTCTCTCGTCGGACGTCATATCGAACTAAGTGATGCAAACAAAGAACATTTAATGCGCTCTATTGAAACACTCGAAAAATATCATCTTGACCTTATCAGCGTCAGCGCCGTAGCTTCTATGAATGAACGTAAAAAAGGGGTGAGTGTTGAATTTACCATCAACATCGCTGGTAAAAATACGATCGTTATTTCACAGCGTGACGATGATTTGTACGCAGCCATCGACATTGCCATCGATCGTGCGCAAAAAGCGCTGCGCCGTCTTCATGACAGAGAAAGCGACCATCGCCATGTCGGCATCAATGAAGCCAAAGCCGCTGCTGCTACTCCTGTTGACTTACATGCGATCAGCGAAGGGATGGAAGATGAGATTGTTCCCACAGAACTCGTCCTCTATAAACCTCAAGAAGTCGGAGAAATCATTGAAAAACTCAAAGAGAGTACCAAAGTTTTTGAAGTATTCATGGACAATGAGGGGAAAATGCGCGTTATGTTCAAACGCAATGACGGGCGTTTCGGCCTTTATTAAAATATTAGAGGTTAAGGTATTCCTTGACCTCTGCCACAATTGCTTCATCTTCTGCCATATCAACCCAGCGAAACTTGTTCCCACTTTGAACTCTCCCCTCGAGCAGATCACCGCTTTTACGAAATTTCAGATCCAGTGCCGCGATTTCAAACCCGTTGACACAGCTCCCAAACGATTCTAACCGTTCATTGTTACCTGTCGTGTTGGTGTACAAATAACAATACCCCTGCAATCCCGTACGGCTCACACGTCCGCGCAGCTGATGCAGGGTTGAAAGTCCCAGCCGTTCTGCCCCGACAATCACAACCGTTGACAATCTTGGGAGTGATATACCGACCTCGACAACCGTGGTTGCCAGCAGTATGGAACCAGATTCGCGAAAATCAATTAGAACTTGCTCTTTTTCTTTATCTTTACCGTGCGTCACATACACATTGTCAAACTTACGCTCCCAATAGCCTCGTGCTTCGTCAATGCTTTGATAGTTTATGTTCTCGCTTTGCTCAACCAGCGGATAAACAATCAATACTTGATGATTTTGTTCAATCTCGCTGCGTATATGTTCCAATAAGGCTATAAAATCGTTTTTATGGATGATCTTCGTGGCAATGTTTTTGACAAACGGTGTTTGAACAATCAAACTCACATCAATGTGTGCTGATTCGATCATAGCCAGTGTACGTGGGATCGGTGTGGCTGAAAACTGCAAAAAATGGGGCGGTGTATCGTTGTCGGTGAGCTTGGTTAGAGCATGGCGTTGAGCCGTTCCGAATCGATGCTGTTCATCCACCATTACCAGTGCGCATTGGGGGAGAGGTCGATGAAGCAGCGCGTGTGTACCGATGATAAAATCATACGACTCTAAAGACCCTTTTTTAGTGGCACTGGTAACCAGAACCGTTTTTAAATGCGGCAAATATTTCTGCGCTTCTTCAAAAAGCTGGTTGGCCAAAATCGTTGTGGGAGCCATCAACAGTGAACGATACGGCCGCATCAAGACCACCGAAGCAAAAATCACCATCGTTTTTCCCGATCCGACATCCCCTACAATCATACGGCGTGCGGCATTGGGTGCATTAAGATCGTTGGAGATATCGGCAATGGCTTTTTTTTGATCGCTAGTTAGCTCAAAGGGTAAAGTGTTCATCCATGCGCACACATCACCCTCTGCTCGATACTGCGTGGGATGAAATCGACGTTTATGACGAAGACGCCCCATGTAATCATATAGCTCCGCGAATTTAAGCGCATTAATCTGTATGTCATTTAGAGGTTTGGGCTGTTTTGGAAAATGAATTTCATAAAGTGTTTGCGCTATGGATTGCGGCAGCCCCTCATCGCATAAGGATGGTACGGTAATCGTTTTTTCAACCAATCGACGCATCACATCAGCACGCAAAGAGGTTTTATATATAGGCACTATGGAGCCAACTCCTGTGATCTTCATCGGTTGAATAATCTGCCAACGCCCCTGTTCTAATACCGCCTTGCCGCTAAAAAAACCTCGCGCTCCTGTGGGAAACTGATGGATCATATAGGGTTTTGGGCTAAAGATGACGCCTTCGAGTGTTATATCAAGATTATGGGCAAAAAAAGTGATTTTGAGCGTTTTAGGGGTTCGTACGATATGTTCAACCGTCGCATCGATAACACATGAACTGTTATGCGTTAGTTCGCAACTTAAACGGCGGTCTTCAAAGGATGAGGGGGCAAGCGTGGAAAGTGCCGTAACACTGCTCACCCCTAGGGTGTGGAATTTGGCTATGTCCTCGTTACTTGGTAACAATGGCGTAGCTGAGATTTTGAATTTCACCATGGCGTTTGATAAAGTCGTTCAAATCATCCAGGGTTAATTCTCCGATTTGTTTAAGCTCGGTAAGCGAATAGCCCAAAGGTTTCCCCTGATAATATTCGCCAAAAGTACGGCCTAGACGCTGGGAAAGCGTTTCGACGCGAAGCGGTTCCGATCCCAGCATAAACTTTTTAGCTTGATCCAGCTCGCCTTGGCTTACGCCGTTTTTGACAAAGACATCGATTACTTCGGCAACGGTTTTTTTGGCTTCAGCTTGGGATTCCAGCTTGGTTTGGAGATACCCGCTGAAATAAGTATGGGTTTTCGCCACACCCAAACGTGAGTAGGCAGAATACGCCAACCCGCGTTTGACACGGATCTCTTCCATCATACGGCTACCAAAACCGCTCGATCCCAAAATAAACATCGCTACACGGGATTTGTAAAACTCTGCATCACCCTCGCGCATTTCAAAAGGCGATCCGAAATAGAGATACGCTTGCTCCGTACTAGGACGTTTTAAAATTGACTCTTTAGGTGTTTTTCGCGGCGCGTAATAGCGCTCTTTTGTCTTTTCTCCGACCTTGAAGGCTCCTAAAATTTTTGTTACTTTTTTCTTAGCCGTTTCGAGATCCACGTCGCCGCCAATCACGATCAAAGCATTGGATAAGACCATATGGTGAGATAAAAAAGCTTTAATCTGATCCAGTTTAATTTTACCAATGGACTCTTTCGTACCGATGTTTGGGGTAGCCATCGGCGTACCTTCAAATAAAATTGCTTTGAGTTCATCGGAGGCTACGGTGTCAAAATCAGCCTCTTTGCGGGCGATGTCGCTTAGCGCAATCGTTTTTACTTTGTTCAGCGTCTCTTCGGTGAGATTTGGCTCTTTGAGCAGTTCACTCATCAGCGAAAGACCCGTATCGAACTCCTCTTTGAGCGTACCCATTTCTATAACAAACGACTCATTTCCGGCATTGGTACTGAGTTGAATGGCTCGTGCATCCAATGCATCGGCAAAACCTACCGCTCCACGTTTTAAAGTACCCTCATTCATTGTCTTGGCACATAAACGTGCGAGTCCGGCACTGCTGCCCTCGTCAATACTGCCGCTTCCCGTAAAAACCAACTGCATGGATACGATCGGAAGCCGCTTATCCTCTTCGTGAATGAAAGGGATTTTTACCCCTTGAACCTCTATAAATTCCAAAGTAGTTGCCATAAGTGTTTGCCCTAAAAATAAAATCGTTGCTAAAAAATACTTCAAGCAAATTTCTCTAATACTTCATACGCCGTATTGCGAATTGCAGGCGTTTCACCAATATCATGGATAAGCCGGATCATCTCCTCTTTTGCCATACGAAACCCAGCACCTGCACTGCGGACAACGTTCTCTTCCATCATCGTAGAACCCAAATCATTAGCCCCGAATAACAGTGCCATTTGACCAATATACGGCCCTTGCGTCACCCAAGAGCTTTGAATATTTTGAAAATTATCCAAGAACAGACGTGATACGGCCAAAAGGCGCAGATAACGGTTGGAAGATTGTTTTTCTATCTCAGGATGTTCTTCCATGAGTTGGGTGTTCATCCCCTGAAACGACCACATGATAAAGGCGCGAAAACCGTGGGTTTCATCCTGAAGGCGGCGGATCATATCCCAATGTTCAATAATCTCTTCATCGGTTTCTACGGTGCCGTACATCATAGTCGCCGTTGACATAATGCCAAGCTTATGTGCTTCACGGTGCACATGAAGCCACACTTCACTGTCAATTTTTTTGGGTGCGATAATATCACGAACACGATCACTCAAAATCTCAGCCCCTGCCCCCGGAATGGAAGCCAACCCTTTGGCATGAAGACGGGAGAGACACTCTTGAATCGTAATCTTGGAAACTTTGGCAATGTAATCAAGTTCAATCGAAGAAAAGCCGTGAATAGTAATCGTCGGATATTTCGTGTGGATATGCTCCACCAGATCTTCATACCATTCGATTTTGAGTTTCGGATGGACGCCGCCTTGAAACAAAATCTGTGTTCCGCCGATTTCCAAAAGCTCATCGATCTTTTGATCGATCTCTTCAAACGTCAGGACATACGCATCATCGGCTTTGGGACTGCGGTAAAAAGCACAAAACTTACAATCTACCCAACAAACGTTGGTATAGTTGATGTTGCGATCGACCACAAATGTGGTGATTCCAGCGGGATGCAACTCACGCTTACGCTGCGTAGCCATTTTCCCTAATTCTTTAAGATCACCGTTACGGATAAGGTCTAACGCTTGTTCTTTGGTAAGTCGCATTTGGGCTCTATTTGTCTTTTGAAATGGCATCGAGGACACCATTGATAAATTTGGGAGATTGTTCGCTTCCAAACGCTTTGGTCACTTCAATCGCTTCGTTGATAATAACCGCAGAATCGAGTTCGCCAAACATAATTTCGTACGCACCCAAACGCAAAGTTGCGCGCTCGATCGAACCTAAACGGTCAAAATCCCAATCTTTGAGATGCTTTTCAATCGCTTCATCGACAGGAGCTAAATGTTCCACGACCCCTTTAAACAAATCAAGGGCAAAATCACGCTGTTTGTTACGAATTTTTTTCTCTTCAAGAATTTCATCACTAAAATCAAGAATACTTTGATTCCCCAAATCATACGCATAAAGCAAACTCACAACGGCCATACGGGCTTGATGTCGTGTTGCCATTACTGACCGATCGCTTCGTATAAATCAAGCATTTCAATAACAACCGTCATCGCTTCAAACCCTTTGTTCCCGGCTTTTGTACCTGCACGTTCGATAGCTTGCTCAATCGTATCGGTAGTTAAAAGTCCAAATGCAACCGGTTTTTTATGCTTTAAACTGACCGTTGCAATCCCTTTGGTAGCTTCTGCAGAAACATAATCAAAATGAGGAGTTGAACCGCGAATCACCGCACCCAATGCGCAGACAGCATCGTATTTTCCACTGCTCAAAAGCTGTTCAATCACCATAGGAAGCTCAAATGCACCAGGTGCAAGAACATGGGTTAAATCATCACTGTTTCCACCATGACGGGCATAAGCATCTTTTGCCCCTTCAACCAGTCTATCCACAATAAAATGATTCCATCGTGTGCTTACAATCGCAACTCTTTTAGCCGTGTTGACGCTTAGTTTGCCTTCTACTATTTTCATGTTTTTATCCTTTTACTGAATCAAGTTTTAATAATGTTTCCGTGAGCGCACTTAATTGTTCTAATGTTAGCATATTTGGGCCATCACTCAAAGCGCACGTTGGATCAAAATGGGTTTCAAAGAAAAATCCATCCACTCCGACTGCTGCGGCTGCTCGTGCAAGATGAGGAACCATCGAACTGTCTCCGCCTGTCTTTCCGCCGCCGATTCCCGGCATCTGTACCGAGTGGGTCGCATCAAAAATGACGGGAGCAAATTGACGCATAATGTGCAATGAGCGCATATCAACCACCAAGTTCCCGTATCCGAAACTCGAACCGCGTTCACACAAAAAGACACCATTTTTTTGGGATGCTTCATAACTAAGCTCATCACACCCACGGGTTTTAAGAACTTTCATCACCGAGTATTGCATATCGCTAGGCGTCATGAACTGCCCTTTTTTGATATTAACAATCTTATCGGTTTTTCCCGCAGCTACGAGCAAATCTGTCTGACGGCATAAAAAAGCAGGGATTTGGATCATATCAACGACCTCAGCCGCTACAGGAACCTGATAGCTTTCATGAACATCGGTGACAATCTTATAGCCAAAATCGTCTTTGACTTTTTGCAGCAGTCGCAGCCCCTCTTCTAACCCCGGTCCGCGGTAGCTGTCCAATGAGGTACGGTTTGCTTTATCGAAGCTCGATTTGAAATAAAAATCAAAACGCGCATCGTTGTGATAATGTTCCAGCTCTTTTGCTATTCTAAAGAGGTTTTCTTCACTCTCAATTACACACGGTCCCGCCATCAATATCATAAAAAAGCTCCTATGTGTTTAATGGCGTATTGTACTTGCGATTAGATTAAAATCCCATTCGACATTTACGTTGACTTTTAGGCATGCGCTCCAAACCTTTTGCACATTGACGATACAGAAGATACCGATAGCCGCGCATAATGATCGCTTTGATTGTATATCCTAACACACCGCTAAAGCGCATCCATCCCAGCAGTGAAATACTCGCATATCTTCCACCCAATGCTATCATCATCCCCTTGAGTCGGATATTGGAACGCATCATTGGTTTACCTTGAATAAGTGCGAGGATGTTTTTTGCGGCACTGATTCCACTGGCTTCTGCTCCTTGCGCTGTTGGAGGGACGAGCTTGCCTTGCGGATCATGGAGCTGCGCAATATCCCCTGCGGCAAATACACCGTCGTATTCCAAAACACGCATATACTCATCCACTATCAACTGTGATTTTTGATTTTTCGCCACCTTCATCCCTGCTGTCAAGGTAGAAGCCACAATTCCTCCCGTAAAAATCATAAAGTCAAAACAAATTGCTTCATTTTCATTGAGCATAAGGACATGTTCTTTTACGGAAGTTATGCGTGAATGATTAATTATTTTGACATCCAACTGTATTAACCGCTTGGTTGCTTGCTTGATCAAATACTCTTCCATCCCTTCCAAAACCGTCTCATGGGGAATAATCAAAAAAATATGGATGTTATCGCACGTCAAGGTATTATCATGATGAAAAATGCGAATATAGTGTGCCATCTCTGCGGCAATCTCTACTCCACTCAAGCCACCGCCTCCGATGACGATGTTGAAAGGCTCGGCACACCACCCCCCCTCACTCTCCAAACGAGAATACAGCCTCTGTTCGAATTGCTGTTTAAACGACAATGCGCTTTGCAAGGTTTTCACCCCATGAGAATGTTGACGCAATCCTTCGGTCGCTCCGTTGTACGCAGTACGGCTTCCTGTGCACAGTAACATATAGTCATACGAGTGCCCTGAGGTTTGGCCGATTATTCGCTTGGACTCATAATCAATTTCTCGTATGGTATCTTTGATGTAGGTGACGTGTGGGCCATAGCTTAGACATAATGCGACTAAGTCAATCATCACTCTCGTCATCGAACACTCATTGGCGATAAGCTCATACGCTTCTGTTTGCAAATAGTGATAAGGGTGCTGATCGATCAATACAACATCACATGCATTCGAAGTGGCTAACACTTTGAGCGCTTGCACGCCTGCATATCCACCACCCACGATAATGACGCGCTTACGCTCCATGCTTATCCCTTATTATAATACTATTAAAAAAGATTATATCATTTTTTGAAATTATTTTTAACTATTGAAGCACTACACACCACCGCGGAACTAAACG
>PDVJ01000066.1_pt1 | contig 27407 bp, 29 predicted proteins | sample 1369811 | NCBI WGS metagenome assembly PDVJ01 (sample SAMN07795376, study PRJNA414565) | Alkali sediment metagenome, whole genome shotgun sequencing project. | reverse complement strand
TTATTCCTCAAGGCATTCATCTTCTCAACATTCATACCGGTATACCCGGTAAGAACTGCCAATCTGGTATCCTTGAGCAGCTCATGGAGCTCAGACACCACTTTTTCCTTTGTTCTCCGATCCAATCAGTAACCTCCTTTCTTCATTTGCATGCATTAAAGTCAGAGAACTAACACATTACAGGAGAAATTAAACACACATGACATACATGGCCATTTTTGTCGTGTTTTGAAACCGTTTACTGGTCTCGGCAGGCCGATTAAATCGTTTAAACCCCTGTGCCTGCTGTCTCAGACTTATCGTGCTAAATATTCCTCACATCCAAAGGATCGACCTTTACTCCCGGTCCCATAGTCGTAGAGAGAGAGATACTTTTAAGATATGTACCTTTGCTGGAAGCGGGTTTTAACTTCATAATCACTTCCAACAGGGCGCTGACATTTTCTGTTAATTTATCAACTCCAAAAGACACCTTACCAACAGGACTGTGTACAATACCCGCTTTTTCTACACGAAATTCCACTTTACCGGCCTTCAGTTCCTGAACAGCCTTTGCCACGTCAAAAGTGACCGTGCCAACCTGGATTGGGCATCAATCCACGAGGGCCCAAAATCTTTCCCAGTTTTCCCACATTACCCATCACATCCGGCGTGGCAATTACCCTGTCAAATTCGAGCCACCCACCTTTTATCTTTTCAATGATATCATCAGAACCGACAACATCTGCCCCCGCATCTAAGGCCTCCTTTTCTTTTTCACCCTTGGCAAACACCAACACCCTTACTGCTCTCCCCAAGCCATTCGGTAACACCACACTTCCCCTGACCATCTGATCAGCATGCTGAGGATTGACACCCAAACGGATGGCAGCATCGACGGTTTCGTCAAATTTTGCCCTCCCCGTATTGACGACTATTTCCACAGCCTCTTTCAGGGTATACCTCTTCGCCGGTTCCACCTTCTTTTTCGCTTCAATAAAACTTTTACCTCTTTTAAACATGTTAAAAACCTCAAATCCAGACTACGTGCTCAAGAAACAAGCTGGTATTCACATCCGCCTCAGCAGAGTGGAGTTTTACACACCTCAAGTTTATTCAACCTGACACTTCGATTCCCATTGATCTTGCTGTACCTTCAATGATTTTCACCGCTCCATCCATATCAACAGCATTGAGGTCATTATACTTTGATTCTGCGATTTCCCTTACTTGTTTTGCCGTCACTACGCCGACCTTTTCTCTCCTTGGATCTCCTGAACCCTTGGCAATCTTTGCCGCCTGCTTGAGAAGCACGGAAGCCGGTGGAGTCTTTGTAATAAAGGTAAATGACCGATCTGCATACACTGTGATAACAACAGGAATGACCATCCCTTCCTGATTTTGTGTCATAGCATTGTATGCCTTGCAGAACTCCATTATATTAACCCCGTGCTGACCAAGGGCCGGCCCTATGGGGGGCGATGGGGTAGCTTTGCCTGCCTTAATCTGAAGTTTGATACTCGCGATAACCTTTTTTGCCATTCTGATCACCCCAATTACATTATGTTATTCGTAACCCTGCTCTTCCTTATGAGAAGAAACCCATCAAAGCCCCCTTCCATGACCTCTCCAAAACACATCAAGGCCTTTACCCGATTACGGGGGCGGTAAAAAACACCTATTATGCATTTCATTAATTCTGCATAACTTGGATAAAATCAAGTTCAACAGGCGTTGACCTGCCGAATATACTCACAATAACTCTTAACTTTCCTTTCTCTGGCTTGACCTCATCGACAACCCCATCAAAGTTTGTAAACGGTCCATCAATAATTCTCACGTGATCGCCAATTTCAAACCTGAACTTTGGTTTGGGTTTCAAGGTTCCTTCATTAATCCTTGTCTTCAGGGTTTCCACATCCTTATCAGAAATCGGCGACGGCTTATCTTTCCCGCCGATAAACCCGGTTACCTTTGGTGTGCCCTTGACAATATGCCACGTGTCATCATTCATCTCCATTCTTACAAGAATGTAGCCAGGAAAGAATTTTCTTTTGGATGTCTTTTTCTCTCCTGATACAAGTTCAACGATATCTTCTTCAGGGATGAGAATATCAGAAAAGTCTTGCTGCATCCCTGCGGCGTCAATCCTTTCCTGCAGAGAGAGTTTTACCCTGTTCTCAAATCCCGAATACGTATGAACAACATACCATTTAAACGCCATAGCATTTTAACCCAACACAAACCTTATTGCTTTCGCCACTCCAAAATCTACGATCCCAAGATATATGGACACAATTATCACCACAATAATTACCACGGATGTGGAAGCAAGCGTTTGTCTCGGGGTCGGCCACGTTACCTTTTTCAATTCAACCTTTGCTTCTTTTAAAAACCGCACTATCTTTTCCGCAATTAATTTTATCCTGTCCATATATATGCAATCCCTCAAACGTTAAACCTGAGAACCTTTACACCATTTCACCCGATCAGGATCCATGCCTATCTTTCTTCGATATTGTATTGAAACAGGCCAATTCCTCATTGAAATAAAATGGCAGGCCAGGAGGGACTTGAACCCCCAGCATCCGGATTTGGAGTCCGGCGCTCTATCCATTAGAGCTACTGGCCTGTTCATCACACAACATATTCTTACGCTAATTTATTTGGTTTCCCTGTGAATCTTATGAGACCGACAAAATTTGCAATATTTTTTCAGTTCCAGACGATTCTGCATGGTTCGTTTATTCTTCGTCGTTGTATAATTTCTTTGCTTACATTCTGTACAGGCCAGAGTAATAATATTTCTCATAATTATCCCACTTCCACCAAATTGGAGCCCACGACCAGGATTGAACTGGTGACCTCATCCTTACCAAGGATGTGCTCTACCGACTGAGCTACGTGGGCTAACGTGTTAATAACGGTCTTTCTATTTATATCAAGACTTCCAAAAGTCCGTGTTTTTATATGGAGCGGGAAACGGGATTCGAACCCGCGACCCTCAGCTTGGAAGGCTGACGCTCTAGCCCCTGAGCTATTCCCGCTCATGTGCAAAAAAGATTGCAGGTTTGCCTTCAAAAACTTCCATCCCTCTTAATTCCTGGTGGAGGGGGGAGGATTCGAACCTCCGTAGGCTGAGCCGGCAGATTTACAGTCTGCTCCCTTTGGCCACTCGGGTACCCCTCCAGATAAAATCCCCAAATACGAGAGCTGGCGATGGGACTCGAACCCGCAACCTGCTGATTACAAATCAGCTGCTCTACCTGTTGAGCTACGCCAGCTGATTTACTCCCCGGAATACAAGATCCTATCTGCCTTTATAAAGAGCAGTATGTGCTCATAATGAAACATAAGTTTTGAATGCTAATTACAATATTAGAATTTGTCAATAGAATTTTTTATTTCACCATTTTTCTTCGTATTCATATTTTAGAGACCTTTGAAAAACTTCCGTTTTGTCATTTCGACTGAAAGGGAAAACTCTTATAACCGCCGATAAATCATGAGATTATCACGTCGCTTTGCTCCTCATAATGACACTGCATGCAGTTTTTCAAAGCTCTCATTTTATTTATCATGAAGAAATATTGATGACTCAGGTGTAAATCATTGAAGTGAGGCTTATTCCAAAATATCTCTATTAGATCTTGATGACTGTGTTGCGCGATCATCAATGTTGGTTAATAATATCAGCGGAAAAAATATAAATTGCCGTATCCTTATCTTTCCAGGCACCCGGATGAAGACCCGCTTTACAACACGTTTCCTCAAGAAATGTCATTGCGTCCCATTTATATTCACGTGCAACCTGAGGAAGCAGAAGGCCTGAATGAAATCCTTTCACGATATAAATACCGTGGACACCTACTTCTATTTCATTGATATCCTTTATTTCTTTAAGAGGGCTCAGTACGGAGATCTCAATCGTTACATGATTAAGCTCATCACGTTTAAGAGGAGGAAATCGCGGATCATTAAAGGCAGCAGCAACAGCCATCTGCTCTACTGTCTTGTAGAGGGGTTTTTTCGCATCGATATACCCGATGGAGCGCTTCCGTATCAACACGAAACTCGGGAATACTCCTGCCAGCAATCCTGCAATCTATTGTCGTTTTCGCAATATCAATAAGTGTCCTCTTCTCCTCCTCCGTCAGTCCCATAATAGTCGCCTCCCTGACATATTATGACCCTCTATGCCTTATTGATAGAAAACCACAGACGCATAACCGACAACGCTTCTTCTATCTCCTGTCACATCTCCCGAGTTCGCATACTTTAAAATCTTTACCTTCTTTGCCCCTAGTTTTCCGGACACCATCATGGCTACGGCAGCCGGACCGCCGCCGCAGGCTTCGCATACGTTATCCTCCAGATCTTTTATGAGTCCCCTGTCATCCATCTCCTCTATGTGTTTGAGAACGAGTGAATCAAGCTTTACGGCTTTTTCATATGTGTGAAAATGCGAAAGATCAGAGCTTCCTACAATAAGGACCCTCCGGTTGCCAACACCCCTGACAATACTCTCGGCAAGGGTTTCGCAGGTTTCACGATCCTGCTCCCCCATGATTACAGGGACAAAGTGAAATACACCAAGGCTCACCTGAAGAAAGGGGAGTTGTATCTCTATAGAATGTTCCTGCGCATGCGCAGCAGGCATGTGGGAGATCATTGTGCTTTGCGCCATGATATCGTTCGCGAATGCAACGTCTACAGGAACAACTCCTAAAGGAGTTTCGTATCCGCCTCTATTATAGAGCGAGATACCATGGAAAAATGTTCTGTGGCTAGGTCCTATCACCACGATGGCGTCAAAGGGTTCTCCCTTTATAATTTTATACGCATACGCTGCAACCTGGCCAGAATAGATGTATCCCGCATGGGGCACTATGAGGCCTGCAATCTTTCCTTCAATCTTCTCGTCAGGCACATTACGCAGATAGTCTTCAATATCAGTCCGTAAGTTCTTTGGATTGCCCGGATACCATGTCCCGGCAATAACTGACCTTCTGATATCCTTATCCACAGTACCACCCCCTTTTAAAGATCAGGCGGGCAAGACCTCATTTCATTCTCCACATCATCCCCGAAACGGTGTCGGAAACTTCAATGCCCATATCAAGAAGTGTTTTTCTGATCTCATCGGAAGCTTTCCAATTACCAGCCTTTCTCAATCGTTTTCTCTCTTCCAGTAGCCGCAATACCTCTTCGCTTAATATCTCCTCCTTAAAGTGTATGACGCCGAGCACTGAATCAATTTTTTTTATGATATCGAGCACATCGTCCCTTTCTTTCTCGTTTAAGAGCCCTTGAGAAAGAGGAACGCTGATCTGTCGTACAAACTCAAAAAGAGATGCCAGCGCTCCGGATATGTTGAAATCATCATCCAAGGCCCCGGATATTTTCTGTTTCACATCATAGATGCATTGATCGGTTTCCGAATACCCAGTCCCGGGAGTAGAGCGGACCAACTGCTGTATAAATCTGTTCAGTTTTTTCACCGTATTCTTCGCCGTATCCAGTGCTCCAAAGGAGAAATTGAGGGGCTTGCGATAGTGCGTGCCTAAAAGGAAAAATCGTATTTCTCGTCCGCCATATCCCATGCTTTCCAACTCTTCTATTGTTCTCACATTATTTAAAGAACGGGACATTTTTTTATCATCTACCATTACCAACTCTGTATTAATCCAGTAGTTTGCCATGCGTTTTCCTGTGGCTCCTCTCCCTATGGCCATTACATTCTCGCAGTGCGGAAATACGACATCTGTCCCGCTCGCATGTATATCAAAGGTATCAGATAGATATTTAAGAGAAATCGCTGCACATTCAAGGTGCCAGCTCGGCCTTACATTCCCCCATCGGGTTTTGTAATAAATACCCCTTTTTAACTCATTTAAGGTAGATCTCTTGAGAAGTGTAAAATCCATGGGGCTGTCTTTTTCATAATCATCCAAATCAATCGTTTTACCGGCTTTCACCTTTTTAAGGTCAATGTGCGAAAGTCTTCCGTATTCATCGATTTTCGATATGTCAAAATATACGGACCTTAATTTTTCATATGCACACCCCTTTTCCACGAGTTTCTCAACAAGTTTCACCATATCCTCAACATTTTCGCTCGCCCTGGGATACATTTCTTCCTGTTTTATATTCAATTTTTCTATATCGTGAAGAAACTCCCGTGTACATTGTTCCGTATATGTACCAAGTTCCACGTTGGCCTGTTCCGCCTCTTTGATCGACCTGTCATCCAGATCTATGATGTTCATCACATGCTTGACTTTATACCCTTTAAACTCGAGGTAACGTCTGATCATGTCCGAGACGACAAAGCGGCGATAGTTCCCTACATGAGGTACTTCATGAACAGTGGGACCGCATGAATGCATCAGGATTTCTTCAGAATGAATCGGTTTGAAAAATTCCTTTTCCCTGGTCACCGTGTTATAGAGACGCAGGGTGGATTGTTCCTTATCGGCAAAGAGTTCCGTGCTGAGATATCGTTCCCCGCTGTCAGGGAGGATCACCACAATAATTCCATTCTCCATTTCCCTGGCCTTCTGAACAGCGACATGCATGGCAGCGCCTGAACTCATACCTGCCAGGATACCCTCTTCGCGGGCGAGTTTTCTCGCCATATCAAATGCGTCTTCGTCAAGGATATTGATCTTTTCATCCAGCTCGTTTTTATCAAAAATACCCGGGCGGTAGGATTCCTTCATATTTTTCAGACCCTGGATTTTATGCTGAAGGTAAGGTTCTACCCCTATAATCTTGACGTGGGCATTGTATTCCTTAAGGCGCTTGGAAATGCCCATGGCAGTGCCCGTCGTCCCGAGGGTTGCGACTACCATCGTCACAGCCCCCTTCGTTTGTTGCCAGATTTCTTCACCGGTACCAAAATAATGCGCCATCATATTGTCTACGTTATTGAACTGGTCCGTCCCGAAATACTTTCCCGGGTTCTGAAGCATCATGTTATATGCAACTTCTATGGCTCCATCCGTACCGAGATTTGCCGGCGTTAAGTATAATTCCGCTCCCATAGCCTTAAGGATCTTTTTTCTCTCCTCGCTGACAGATTCAGACATAGCCAGGCATAATCTGTACCCTTTGGCCGCAGCAATGAGCGCAAGTCCGATGCCCGTATTGCCACTCGTTGCTTCCAGAATGATCATATCTTTCGACAGTTCGCCCCTCTTTTCCGCTTCATTCACCATATGGAGGGCTATCCTGTCTTTTATGGAGCCACCAGGGTTGAAACTTTCCAGTTTCGCATAAATTTTCACATTCTTATTGGGATTCAATTTACGGATTTCCACGAGGGGGGTATTCCCTATAGTATCCATGACGCTAGTATTAATTCTTTGCATGATGGTATTGCTGACAATCCGGGACAGATGTTAGAATGAATGATCCTTCGAGATTTTAACTATCAAATTTTGGTACGGGAATTTTAAAGAATTGGACCCCTTCTTCTCTGAGAGTCACCTCTTCATTCTCAGTGGTGGTCCCCTTGATATTTCTTTTCTCTTCTTCCCCTTGATGTATTTTCAAGGCCACTTCTGCGAACTTAGGGCCAACATCGTCAAAATTCTTGTTCAGGTACTCATGAAATAACCCCAGCGCTCTCGGCAGAGAAAATTCTTCTGCGCTCCCCCTCTTTGATGTCCTGACATCTTTTGCCATGATGGAAATTGTAGAAGGCACCATCTCTACATCAGCATTTCCACACACAGGACAGGTTATAAGTTTTTGGGATTTCTGGTTTTCAAATGCACTCCTATCTTTAAACCATCCCTCGAATTTATGTCCTTTTTCACATTTGAGATCGTATATTATCATGGGCCTCGTTCTCCGATCCGCTACAATTAAGAAAATGTTCTTTTCTCGTGAAATTTAAAAAAAGGTTCGAGGATTTAAGTCCTTCTTTCAATGATTGTGCACGCGCCTCACGCATCGCTTCCTCATTTTCTCCATTTACGTGCCATATGATGTGTATCAGACCCTAACTCCCTGTAGCTTTTACAGTTTCCCCTTGAATCGAGAGTTCGCTTACGCCTTTTTCGGAGAGGAAAAAAAATAATTATGGACATTTACCGCTAAATTTTATATCTTCCATAATTGTCGGGATGTGGCCCAGTCCGGTAGGGCACTGCGTTCGGGACGCAGGAGTCGCGCGTTCAAATCGCGCCATCCCGACCATATCATTGAGCGTACATCTCTTAGAATCTCCTCTTGTAATTCTCTGGATAATAATTGATTTATTTTTTCTCTTAACCTTCTCAAGGGAGAAAATAATCCTAACCGGCGACTACGGCAGCCATCTTGAAGATCGGGAGATACATGCAAATGATCATTCCTCCCACTACCACTCCAAGAAAGACCATCATAAAAGGTTCGAGCATTGTCGTCAAGGCTCCCACCGCCGTGTCCACCTCATCATCATAAAAATCTGCAATCTTCGCCAGCATTGCATCGAGGGCGCCCGTCGCTTCCCCAACGGCGATCATTTGAACCACCATGGGAGGAAAAATATCAGTTTCCGCAAGGGGCTCTGCAATGGTTCTTCCCTCGCTGATGCTCTGCCTTGTTTTCATTATCGCACTCTCTATAATTACATTTCCCGCCGTTTTGCTCACTATGCTGAGGCCCTCGAGAATCGGAACACCACTCCCCAGCATTGTAGAAAGGGTGCGGGTAAACTTCGCCACCGCGACTTTTTTAATCAAAGGCCCAAATACGGGCGCCTTCAACACCAAGGCATCAACAGTGCGCCTCCCCTTTTCTGTACGGTAATATCTCCGGAATAAATACACAAAGACAGCAAGAAAACCGATCATGAAAAGGAAATAGCTCTGCGTAAATTCACTCACATTAATAAGGAATTGAGTGGGCCCCGGCAATTGACCGCCCATGCTTTCGAACAATTTCTTAAACACTGGTATAACATAGACGAGTAGTAAGGCAACGACAGCCACGGCGACAACAAGAACAATGGCAGGGTAGGTCATGGCACTCTTGACCCTGCTTTTTAATTTCATTGCCTTTTCCATGTAATTGGAAAGACGATTGAGAATAACGTCGAGAATACCACCACTCTCTCCTGCAGCAACAAGATTGACGAAAAGCTCATCAAAGACCCTGGGGTGTTTTTTGAGGGCATCATGCAAAGTAGATCCGCCTTCAATGTCTTCCTTCACGGTGGTAATGATTTTCGCGAACGTTTTGTTCTGCTCCTGTTGAGACAGCAGGTCGAGGCACTGAATAAGGGGAAGACCTGCGTTGATCATGGTGGCGAATATGCGAGCAAACACCACAATATCCTTTTCCTTAACTTTTTGTTTGAGAAACGGCAGATATTCCAGAACATCTTTAGGCTTTTTCTTTACGTTAATTGATTTTAAGCCCTGCCTACGAAGAAGCCCTCTGACTACAGTTTCATCAGCGGCATCCATCTCTCCTTTTTTTACCTCACCCCTTTTTGTCTCTGCTTCCCATACAAATACTGCCATACGATATCCCCCCTTCACACTATTACACTTTTCCCCACGCCCTTAATATGTCATAGAGGACTATTCCTGCCACCACAGAAACATTCAGTGACCCAATCTGGCCCATCATAGGAACCGATAGAAGAAAATCGCATTTTTTTTTAATGAGTGGCCTCATTCCCCGTCCCTCGCTGCCCATTACAAGACCGACATGGCCTTTATAATCAAAGGTGTTCATTGTATTAACAGACGCAGGATCTGTACCGTATATCCAGAAACCTTTTTCTTTTAAATGTTCAATTGTGTGAACCAAATTAACTACCATGGCCACAGGGGTGTGACACACAGCCCCGGCAGACGCCTTTATCACCGCCGCGGTGACGGCCGCCGAACGATTTTCGGGTATGATAACACCATTTGCACCGCAACAATGAGCCGTTCTTATCAGGGAACCAAGATTTTGAGGATCCGTAATATTATCAAGAATGAGAATCAAATTGTTATTGAAATCGACATGACGATTTGCAATAACGTCATCCACCGTAACATACGTGAACGTCTCTCGAAAACCAATAACTCCCTGATGAATTTTCTCACCGACCTGTCTGTCTAAATAACCCCTTTCCCTAAATTCTACCGGAATATCATTTTTCTCCGCAAGATTCAGAATTCTGTGTACGGCCTCTCCTCCTCTTCCTTTGGCAATCACGATTTTACTGATCATCCCCTTCTCACTCTTAAGCGCTTCCAGAAGGGCGTTCATTCCGAAAATTACCTGCACGTCTTCGCTCCACATCATGCTCGCGTCCTCAACGGACGAAAAACATTTTAGTCTCCTTTCGAAGACTATCCCACTATTCGACACAGCATATGACAATGAGCTTTGGTAATAAAATTATAGTGATATTATAATACTTTTTTACGTATTGCAAGACCTTCGGTAATCTCCTTGACAATCTGTATAACCTTTTCAACCGGATTTTCTGCATTCCTGATTGGTCTTCCTACAACAATGTAATCAGCACCTCGGGCTATGGCACTTCTCGCGGTAGAGGTTCTTTTCTGGTCATCACCTGTCTCCGCAGCATCTCTTATGCCAGGCGTCACCACAATAAAATCAGGACCACATGCCTCCCGAATAGCATCAATATCGTCGGCCGATGCCACAACACCAGAAATACCTGAATCCTGCGCCAATCTCGCCAGTCGTACCACCAGTTCATCCGTCCGGCAGTGAAACCCCATACGTGCAAGGTCCCCATCATTCAAACTCGTCAGTACGGTAACGGCGAGTATTATGGGCATGGGCAGTCCCTTGTCCCGCACTATCCTCCGAACAGCGGCAACGGTTTTTTCCATCATCTCTTTTCCGCCGAGGGCATGAACGTTAAACATGAAAACCCCATGCTCTACAGCCCCTGCGGCAGCTCCCGCTACGGTATGCGGAATGTCATGAAATTTTAAATCGAGAAAGATTTTTTTACCTCTCTCCTGTATCAATGTAATGATGGAAAGCCCATATCGGGTGAAGGATTCCTTTCCTACTTTGAATATTTCTATATGATCCTTGAGATGCTCAACCCATGAGGTTGCTTCCTCTACACCCTTCCCAACGTCAAGGGCGAAGATCAGCATCTCCGCAGGATTTTTATTCGAGGTACTCATCATCATCGACAAATTCCGTATCATCCACTATGTGTTTATAGTCAACTTTGATGCCCCGTAAATAATCAGGGTTGGCATATGTTACTTTTCCGTCAGCTATTTCTCTTAGAGCAGCAACAATCTCCCTGTTATTTTTAACATCTGTGAGAGGTTTCGAACCTTTCAGTAATTGTCTTGTTCTCTTTGAAGTCAGCACAACCAACGCAAATCTGTTTTTTGCCGCTTTAAGCGAATCTTCAACGGTAATCCTCGCCATATTTGTAAAACCTCCTTATACAAAAAAATCTTTTATTTTATTCGCCAATCTTTCTCTCCTGCTTTTTTCTGCTACATATATGGACTTTAAAGCCTCAATCGCAGTTTCAAGCCGATCATTAAAAATTATATAATCGTACCACACAATTTCCCTAATTTCATCCAAAGCATTCTTAACCCGTTTCTCCTTCGTGTGCTCATTCTCGAAACCCCTTCTGTTCAACCTTCTCTTGAGCTCATCGAGCGAAGGGGGAAGAATAAAAACAAATATACCCCCAGGGAAATTCTCTTTTAATCTTTTTGCACCCCTCGCTTCTATATCCAGTATCAAATCAAAGCCTTTCTCTAAACAAGCCTTCATCGTTTTTGCTGAAGTCCCATAGAGATGGCCATAATTTTCTTCCCATTCAGCAAACTCTCCCTGTTTTACACGATCCCTGAACATCTCCTCGGACACGAAATAATAATCTCTCCCGTCCTCTTCATCGGGACGAGGCAGCCTTGTCGTATACGAAATGGAGAAACGCATATTAGGGCATATTTTCAGGACTTGCCTTAAAATCGAAGTCTTACCGGTGCCTGAAGGCGCTGACACCACAATGTAGAGGCCTTCCGACGTGCTGAAATCCATTTTATTCAATGTTCTGCACCTGCTCTCTAATTCTGGCAAGTTCCGCTTTAATCTCTATAACTTTCCTGGAAATCTCTGCATCAGCGCTTTTGGAACCTATAGTATTTATTTCTCTATTCATCTCTTGTATCAAAAAATCAATGTTCCGCCCTGCCGCATCATCACCCTCTAAAAGATCCTGAAACTGAAGGATATGACTTTTGAAGCGGACAATCTCCTCTGTAATATCACTTCTATCGGCCATAATAGCAATTTCTTGAACCAAGCGAATTTCATCAAGTGCCAATCCACCAGAAAGTTCTTTTACCCTTTCCGCGAATCGCTTTTGATAGTCCAGAACAACCTGGGGGGCCCGCAGCGCTATTGAATCAAGGGACTTTGTGATTAAATCTATTCTTACCATCAAGTCACGGCAGATGTTTTCCCCCTCCCTTTTTCTCATTTCAATGAGGGCATCCATGGCCCTTTCTATCACCTCTTCCAGATCTCCCCATATGGCGGACACATCCGGTCCGGATTCTTTCAGAACATATGCGTCCCTGGATGCAGCTATCATACTTAATGTAATTTCATCCTTCAGATTGAACTCATCTCTCATTTGCACAAGCAAGTCGTAATAATTACGGACCAGGGGAAGATTCAGCTCATACCTGCCCTCACCCACAGAACCGTACTCAGAATCCATTCTCACGCTCGCTTCAACCCTACCACGGGTAAATCGTCCACTAATCCTTTTCTTAATGTCCAACTCAAGAGAGGAAAGGGATGCAGGAAGTCGCAGTGAAATTTCCAGATAACGATGATTCAGAGATTTAATCTCTATTATATATTTTCTCATATTCACCACAGACTCTGTCCTGCCGTAGCCTGTCATACTTTTAATCATCACATACTCCTACCTAATTGTAATAAATCGTCTTTTCCCCCGTTCCGTGGGAAAAATGATTCGATGATTCACGTGTTCATTATCTCATGATTGTATCTATAAATATCCTGACACAATTGATATGATTTCTGTCACATCCTTAAAGATTTTTAGCTTCTTAGCATTTGAAGCTCTCCGCAATAAACTGCGGAGAATCTTCGATCCATAAGGAATAATAATGTTCCCCATTCGCTCGCTTACCCCGCGGCACGCCACGGGGACTGCGCTCACTGCCGGATTCACTCGAATCCTCGTACCCTTGAACCCTTAGAGTAAAGAGCAACTTTCTCGGAAATGAACCATAAAATTATGTGTGCTTCAACTGCATGAGATATTTTACTCGCATTCTGTTCAACATTTCCATAACCGGTTTTTCCGCATAATCCGGGTAAGTCCACGGGAGAGGATGGAAGGATTTTTCTCTGTACATTAAAGTAAGATCGGCATAAATACCGTCCCTCAGGTAAGGACGGTGCGTGTAGCCTTTTCCTGTTGCCAAGATCATATGAGCCGGTGATATATATCCAGGATCAATATTAACCCTTCTGTTTCCCTTTTCAGAGTATCTGTTTTCCACATCATTTGTAAAGAGCTTCACATCCGGCAATGACTCCGGCCGTATCAATGTATCAAAAAAAATAAACCGCCTTACCAGGGATGATCCCATCTCCCCCGTGTAGTAATCGGTATAATGAAAAGGCATCTCGGCACTGATAAAATCAATAACACCGAATTTCCCGGACAATGCGTCGAGGAGATCTTCCGGGAAACCACTGCCCGCATAAATAATACTCATGAGCAGTTTGACAGCCTCAGCGGGTCGTGGTGTACTCATAGCACTTCTCTAAGCTCATCCCGAGATATTGTGGCAGTCCCCACCTTTCCTACCGCAATGCCGGCAGCGTGATTTGCCAACGCGGCTGCCTCTTGAAAAGTAGCCCCTGAGGCCACGCAGAGGGCAAACACTCCGATCACCGTATCGCCCGCACCAGTCACGTCAAAAACTTCCCTCGCTTCTGCGGGAAACGCGGTATGGGTGGCTTTTTCCTTCCTTTCAAAAAGGGTCATGCCCTCCTCACCGCGAGTAATGAGAAGCGCATGAAAGTCAAATTTATCAAGAAGGGTTCTCCCTATTTTCACGATATCACGTCCATCCATAATCTCCATACCGGCAGCTCGCCCGGCCTCGTGATGGTTAGGCGTGATGATGTCAAAACCCCGATACAGAGAAAAATCATTCTGTTTGGGATCAACACATACAATGATGCCTTTCCCGGCTATTACTTCACGGATACCATCAAGGAGAAGTGCGCTCACAACACCTTTACTATAATCAGAAATAACAATCGCACCGGGCTTATCAATTACTTTTTCAATATAATTGACTATTTTCTTGACACTCCCTGAGTGAATTGGTCGCCTGTTTTCACGATCAAACCTCACTACTTGCTGGCTGTGGGCGACAATCCTGGTTTTTAGCGTCGTAGGGCGACCTTCCTCGACGATTATCCCTTCCGTATCTATATGCCTTGCTCGTAACTCCCCCAAAAGCCTTTCTCCCATGTCGTCACTTCCTATGGCGCCGGTTATATATGCCTTGCCACCGAGGGAGAAGATATTATTCAATACATTCGCACACCCTCCCAGCATATAATTATCCGACTGCACCTCTACAACGGGAACGGGCGCCTCCGGAGAAATTCTCTTTACACTGCCCCATATAAAATGGTCGATCATAATATCCCCGACTACCAAAACACTTGATTTGGGAAAATTTTCAATGATTTCAAAGGCCCTTTTTTTCGTCATAATCTTTTTCATACACTACGCTTCTTTTCCTTCACGACGTCCACCACCAGAAGGTGGGAAGTTTTTCCTATACTACTCTCGAACCCTGGAATCCTCGAACCATTGCGACGAAAAAAATCAAAAATAAGTTTTCGCCAAAACGCGAATGGTTTTCTTCCAATCCACAAGCAAGACAACAAAAAAACATGCTAAATCTCCCACCGTGAAGTATACGTTCACGGTTAAAAATTCAGCATTTTCTTGGGGGCTATGCTATTACCGGGATTACATTTTGTCAATTCTTTTCTCCGAACTTCACTCCTATCACGAACGGGCGGAAACATTCTCGACGGCTTTGGAAAAGTTTACCGGGGATTTGAATAAAAAGTTGAAAATGAACACCTTAACCATTGAATCATTGGATCCTTTTTGCACATGCATAGAAGAAAATCCCCTTCTCTTGCGGGCCCCCAACATTTTCTTTTAACTCATTGATATTATCTACATTATCATTACTTATTGACTTCACCCATATTATCAAGTAGAAAATACTCGGTTGGTATTAAAGTTATCGATCATATTAAGGATTGTACCATGCTCAGATCCGTACTTTTGATTATCACGGGAGTGGCGATTACCGCCTATATCTCAGGCTGCTGTGTCGTCTTTGCATATCTGACCCGCGAAGAAAATTCGATACATAAGGTAGCCAGAATCTGGGCAAAAATACTCCTTAAATTAACTAATACCAGGATAGAGATTATCGGCACGGAAAATATCCTCGTGGGAAAACCCCAGATATTCATGGCCAATCACCAAAGTGATTTTGATATACTGATCGTGCTCGGCCATCTGCCCAGCCAGTTCCTCTGGATCGTGAAAAAGGAACTATTTCACATCCCTATTTTTGGTAAAGCCATGCGCAATGCGGGATATATCGAAATCGACAGAAAAAACCACGAAAAGGCAATGCGGAGCCTTGACATAGCGGCCTGGAAGATGCGAGAAGGAAAATCCTTGATGTCTTTCCCTGAGGGCACCAGAAGCAAAGATGGAACAATCAAACCCTTTAAACAGGGCATGTTTCACCTTGCCTTAACGTCAGGTATCCCTATTGTGCCTATATCTATAATCGGCGCGGGAGAAATTATGCCCAAGCGATCCCTTCAGATAAAACCGGGGAAAATAGTCATGGTCATAGACAGACCCATAGATGTCAATGATTATTCACCCGAAAACCGGCAGGAACTCATTGATAGAGTTCGCCATGTAATTATCGAAAATTGTGAGAAATATGAACATCGCTCACAGGAAAAATTACCTTCATGAAATCTGTTTACTACGCCAATAGGATAGAGTGAGGATGGCGGAAAAAGAATTGGGAAAGGGAAAAACGAGGGAAATCATGGGTGCTACATTTCTGGCATGCGCGATTTTCCTCCTCCTCTGTCTTGCCAGTTACCATCCTACGGATCCATCCTTTACGCATTTTTCTTTCGGCAATGCGAAGACACATAACCTTATAGGTTCCGTAGGTTCGCACATTGCCGATTCCCTTATCAGGCTCTTCGGCATAGGCGCCTTTGTCATACCGCTCGCGTTTTCGATTATATCATTCAGGTACTTTCTGGACGAATCTTTTGCCATCAAGCTCTGGGGAATTGTGGGCCTCATCGGTTTCATCTTTTCCACTTCCTCCCTTTTTGCAGTAATTCCATCCGAAGTGCAGATATACAACGTCAAGCTCGAAACCGGAGGTCTCCTGGGCAGTGTATCTGTAAAATTACTAAGTAATTACCTCAATCTGACCGGTACCTATCTCACGCTGTTTCTCATCCTGATTATATCCCTCATTATTACCGTTGATTTATCTCTCATCGCCGTCGCAAGAAGATGCAAAAATATCATGATGACATCGTGGTCCGGCGTGAGGAGACTCTTCTCCACAAGCGCAGATCTGTTAAAAAGAAAAAGGGGAGAACCTGAAGAAGAACCCGGCAAAACCGTTCCCATGATTGATACCGCACTGCCGACAGGGGACAAAACGCGACGGAAAAAGTCGGAGCAAATTCATTTCGAGTTCCTGCACCCAAATGGTATTTTTAAGCTGCCGCCGCTCGCGCTTTTAGACCAGGCTGAGCGTAAGGACACGCGGATTAAAAGGGAAAGCCTCATCATGAATTCCCGGATTCTGGAAAAAAAGCTGGCCGATTTCGGCGTCGAGGGAAAAGTAGTGGAAGTCAAGCCCGGTCCCGTGATTACCATGTATGAGCTGGAACCGGCGCCGGGTGTGAAGATTACGAAAATCACCAATCTCTCCGACGATCTGGCCCTGGCTCTGAGGGCGCCAAGTATCAGAATCATCGCTCCCATTCCGGGCAAATCGGTAATCGGTATTGAAATACCCAATCACGAACGGGAGCCTGTGCACCTGAAAGACGTATTAGATAATGATGCGTTCCTCGAATCTCAGTCCAAGCTCCCTATCGCCTTGGGAGAGGATATTGTAGGAACCCCCGTGATCACGGATCTTGCGAAAATGCCCCATCTCCTCATTGCCGGCACTACGGGATCAGGAAAAAGTGTTTCCCTCAACGCCATGATCTGCAGTATTCTTTTCAAAGCGCCCCCGGATGATGTCAAGTTTCTCATGATTGATCCCAAAAGGCTCGAACTTTCCGCATATGAGGGAATCCCCCACCTCCTCCATCCTGTTGTCCTTGACGCGAAAAAAGCTTCTCAGGTGCTCAAATGGGCCGTTGAAGAAATGGAAAGGCGATATAAGGTCATTGTCGAATTGGGAGTGAAAAACATCGAGGCATATAATAAGCTCATCGAGAAGAAGCAGAAAGATAAAACAATCGCGCCTTCCGAGAGAGATGAGGCGCTCCCTAGTGAGAATAAAACCGCGGTTAAACTTCCCTACATCGTGATCATTATCGATGAGCTTGCTGACCTGATGATGGTCGCCCAGAGAAATGTGGAGGAATCCCTTGCCCGCCTGGCACAGATGGCGAGGGCTGCGGGGATACACTTGATATTGGCCACCCAGAGGCCATCGGTCGATGTCATTACGGGAGTTATAAAGGCCAATTTCCCCACAAGGATCTCTTTCCAGGTATCCTCCAAGGTGGATTCCCGGACTATTCTCGATCAGTTAGGGGCGGAAAATCTTCTGGGTTCCGGCGACATGCTCTTCATGCCCCCCGGCATATCGAAACTGACCCGCATCCATGGCCCCTATGTGTCGGAAAAGGAGATAGAACGTATTGTAGACTTCGTGAAAAAGCAGGCCATGCCCGCATATGACGAATCAATATTGGAATATCATCCGGATTCACCGGAAGCTGAGAAACGTGACGAGGAGTTCGATGAAAAGTACGATGAGGCTGTCGAGCTCGTAACGGAACTTGGACAAGCCTCGATCTCTCTGGTGCAGCGTTACCTCAAAGTTGGTTACAACAGGGCTGCCCGCATGATTGAACGCATGGAAGCAGAAGGAGTTGTCGGTCCCTCCGACGGCGTGAAACCAAGAAAAGTCCTGGCGAGAAAGATCCCCCGTTGAAATCAAATAAGGTACACATCATCAGCCTCGGTTGCCCGAAAAATATGGTCGACGCCGAGGTTATGGCCGCACTCATCTCGAAGCGCGGCTACAACATCACCCCTCTGGCACACGAGGCGGATGTCATCCTGATCAACACCTGTGCTTTCATTCTCCCCGCGAAGGAAGAATCCATTGAGGAAATCCTGCGGGCAGCCGAAGGGAAAAAAGGAAAAGAAAGCTCCTGCAGCCGCCTGATAGTAACAGGATGCCTCCCGCAAAGATACGGAAGAATTTTAGAACATGAGTTGCCGGAAGTAGACCTTTTCCTAGGAGTGGGAGAAGTCCCGAACATCACGCAACACCTGGATAGTTTAATTTTTAAAGAGGCACGAGGCCCACGCTCCATCATCAGCAAACCTTCCTTTCTGATGGATGCACGTTACTCCCGCCTGCTCACAACGCCTCTTCATACCGCGTATCTCAAGATCGCTGAAGGCTGTTCCAACCGTTGCTCATACTGCGTGATTCCGGTGATCCGCGGAAGATCAAGGAGCAGACAGATTGATGATATTCTGACGGAAGCGGAAATCCTTGTGAGCGGCGGCGTGAAAGAGATCATCATTACTGCCCAGGATACAACGGCATATGGGCGTGACCTGAAAGGAAAGCCAACCCTGAATGACATATTGAGAAAACTGCCAACCATCCGGGGAATTCAATGGATAAGGCTTCTCTATACACATCCCGCTGGTCTCACTGATGATATTCTCAAAACCATCGCCGACGAAGAACGTATCTGCAATTACATTGATATTCCGATCCAGCATATAGATGATGAAATCCTTGCCGCCATGAAGAGACGCAGTAAGAGCGACCTGATCAGCAAGACACTGCAAAAGGCAAGGGAGCTAATTCCCGGGGTGGCCCTGAGAACGTCCATTATCGTAGGATTTCCGGGTGAAACGCGCACTAAATTTAACAGGCTGCTGTCGTTCGTAAGGGAGATAAGGTTCGATCACCTTGGCGTCTTCACCTATTCGAGAGAGGAAGGTACAAAAGCTGCGTCCTACCCTTCCCGTATATCGGAGAGGGAAAAAGAAACACGGAAACAGGTCATCATGGAAGAACAGGCCGTTGTGTCCTATACAATCAATCAGTCCCTGATCGGTTCGACTCAGGAAGTTCTCATCGAAGAGAAAAGCGAGATGTCCGATTTCCCCTATATTGGACGGTGCCGGAGACAGGCTCCGGATATTGATGGTATCACTTATGTGAAAGGAAAAAACCTGGCCATCGGAAAAATCATACCCTGCACCATCACCGGCGCGAACGACTATGACCTTTTTGCGGAGGTAGTAACACCATAGAACACTCACAAAATCCTTTTCTCCCGGGATGACCCATGACCATTAAAAAATACTATTCAGTGCAGATACGGAAACCAAACAGTACCTGCGCGACATTTTAAATCAATTTGTCTTGACATACAAAAACACATTCCCCTATACTCCCTATCGCCAAAAAGTAATCCCTATGAATATACAGTTTTAAAATTATATTGTATGGAGGTAGACCATGAAACCACAGTGCAAGAGTGTCATCACGCTTATCGTAAGTGCAATGTTCCTGTTCGCCGGAATGGGCCTCTGCCAGGAAGGCAGTGAAGGCAAGGGAGGAAGTGCGGAATGGACAAAAGTCATAGATTCAAAAGTGTCAGAAAAGATCGGTGACAAGGGGTTGGTTAATTTCGAGGAAGGTTATATAGAAGCTGTAGGCATAGGAGCGCCTCCAGAACAGTTTTACGGGAAACCTCAGGCACGACCTATGGCCTTGCGGGCGGCGCAAGTCGATGCCTATAGAAATTTACTGGAAACTGTGCAAGGCGTACAGATCGACTCGGCCACAACGGTGAAAGACTTTGTTGTGGAAAGCGACGTAATCAACGCGAAGGTTTCAGGCCTTGTCAAAGGCGCCGCGGTAATGAACAAGACTTACCTGTCCGATGGGACCGTAGAGGTAACCGTGAGGATGCCCTTATCAGGTCTCGCCAAAGCAGTCATTCCCCAGGCTATTGCTGATGATAAGAAGACGGATATGAAAGAACACAAGCCTGTACCATTCTCCAAAAAACCGGCGCCTGCGGATGAAGTATATACGGGATTAGTGATAGATGCCAGAGGCTTCCAGGCCCGTCCTGCTATATCCCCTAAGATTTTTGACGAAAACGGCGCCGAGGTGTACGGGACTCTGATTGTGAAAAGAGAATACGCCATTCAACAGGGGATCAGTGGTTATGCCCGTGATCTGACGTCGGCTCAGAGTAATCCCAGAGTAACGGACAACCCGATGACGGTAAAGGCTGTCGGTGCGGAAGGTGTAGGGAAAACAGATTTCAAGATCAGCAACGAAGACGCCAAGAATATAAGGGCCGCAAAACAAAATTTGAGCTTTCTCCAGAGATGTCGTGTCATGATCGTCTTAGACTGAAAAGATAATGCCTACTACTGTTACCACCGATCATCACTGCCTGTATGCCGTGAATGATCATTAAGGTGGGGATTGCGTCGGTGGTAACAGTATCTTTCTGTCATAGTTTTTCCAATAGACTCAGAATATAAGAAAAAATAATGGACCTATTAACCTCCGTCATACTCGGCATCGTTCAGGGCATCTCTGAGTTCCTGCCCATTTCATCAACGGGGCACATGATTCTTGCCTCTCATCTTATGGGTCTTACGCATACGGAATTCCTGAAAAGCTTTGAGATTGCCATTCAGGCGGGAACGATTTTGTCGGTGGTATTTTTGTACTGGCGGAATCTGCTTGTTGATGTGGAAGTCATCAAACGGATCATTGTGGCTTTCATCCCTACGGGAATCTTGGGTCTTACTCTTTACAAACTTATCAAAGGTTATCTGCTTGGCTCAGAAGCAGTAGTGCTCTGGTCATTGCTGCTTGGCGGTATCTTTCTGGTTGTGTTTGAATTATGGTATAAAGAAAAGGAAGACGCAACTGGTGAAATAAGAGATCTTTCCTACAAAAACGCTCTTATTATCGGTCTTTTTCAGTCCATTGCCATGATCCCGGGAGTGTCCCGATCGGCGTCCACCATTGTCGGCGGGCTTATTCTTGGTCTGAAAAGGAAAACCATCGTAGAGTTTTCCTTCCTGCTGGCCGTTCCTACCATGCTCGCGGCCACGGTATACGATTTGATCAAAACGGGCGCACACATGTCCCTGCCGGAAATCCACTATCTCGCCGCGGGATTCATTACCGCCTTTATCGTTGCCCTTTTGAGCATCAAATTTCTTCTCCGCTTCATCCAGACACACACCTTTATCGCCTTCGGTATCTACCGCATCACATTTGTGCTGCTATGGTTTCTGTTTTTGAAAATCTAATCCATCTTTCTTCCCGTATGAAATCCCCATCACACTCTTTACTCACAGAGAACAGTTTACGGTCTATTTCCGATTGACATACACATACATTTCCCCTATACGATTTTATACCATGTTTATCATTGATGCGCATATTCATTACTCGAACATCGCCAGCTTCCGGGAAGCGGCCGAGCAGGAGTCAGGATGTGATTATTCATTAGAAGGCCTTCAGGGAGAGTTGGCCCGCAACAATATTCGGGCTGCCATCGGGATGGGACTTCAGGAAACCTTCCCTTCCGGATTTCCTGATGCGGAATCCCCGAATCCGATGGGGCTTGATCTGTCCGACATCTGGCCCGAACAACTCTATTTCTGCCCCGGCATTAACCCCCATAACCTCTCGAATACATCTCTTCATCACATAGAAGAGGCGCTGCATCATCCCAGAGCCGTCGGCATCAAGCTGTATCCCGGTTACTATCATTTTTCCGTGAACGATCACGTCTACGGGCCGGTCTATGAACTCGCGGCCCATTATAAACTACCCGTAGTTATTCACAGCGGCGATATCTTTTCCGAGCGAGGGCTTCTCAAATACGCTTATCCCCTGGACATTGATGAGCTCGCGGTGACTCACCGGCACAACATTTTTGTCGTTGCCCATATGGGAGACCCCTGGGTGCGGGAAACGGCGGAAATCCTGCGTAAAAATCCAAATGTGTATACCGATATTTCCGGGCTTCTTGTCGGAGACAAACTCTACTTCGAGGGAATGGGGCGTGAACCTCTGATTCTAAATGAATTTCGCCATGCTCTTGTATATGCCGCACGCTGGGATAACATCCTCTTCGGCACCGATTGGCCATTGGTCCCCATGGATGCGTATTGTGAATTTGTTGCAAGACTCATCCCCGAAAAATACCTGGAAAATGTGTTAGGAAAAAATGCATTGAATATATTCACCAGAATACCGATTAACTGAATTGAATGAGGTTGCATATGGTCTGTCATGTATACTGCCGGATTCTCATGTTGATTTTTTCTCTGTCACTGGTTTTTTTCTCCACAGCGGTCTTCGCGGACTGGACGCCTCTTATCGACCGCCTTGTCGCCGATAAGTTCGATGAACAGACGGTACGAACACTTTTTGCCCAACCCGGGGTAAAATTTGATGCGGACATCATGTCATGCAAACTCAAAGAACTCATCCGCAATCGCTCCAAAAGGCCTGATGACCTTTATGCCCGCAAAACACGGACCGCGTATGCCCGATTCCTGAGACCTGAAGCTATTGAGGATGCGCATTCCTATGCACGGAGGAATAGTGAGCCATTGGAAAAAATTGTGAAGACCTACTGCGTTCCCAAGGAGATTGTCGTGTCGATCCTTCTTGTGGAAACGGAGCTTGGCCAGAATCTGGGGAGACGGAGCGCTTTCAACACCCTGGCGAGTATGGCGTCGAGTTCCGATCTGGAAACCATCCGTCCCTACCTTGACCCCGATCTCATAACCAAGAAAAATGAGGCTTTTGCGAGGAAGCGCTGCCGCCAAAAAGCCGAATGGGCGTACGCAGAACTCAAAGCCCTGATCATATACGCAGCGGAAAGCGGCATGGACCCCCTCAGCATCCCTGGCTCACTTTACGGCGCAATTGGGCTCTGCCAGTTTATGCCATCACAGATTTTTGCCTATGGCGTCGACGCGGATGCTGACGGCCGCGTCAACATCTTTTCGGAACAGGACGCTCTTTACAGTGTGGCCAATTACCTGCGCGGGCATGGCTGGAAATGCAACATGAGCACGAAAAGGCAGCACCGGGTAATTCTGGCGTATAATAACAGCAACATCTATGCAAATACCGTCCTGGGTGTTGCCGGAAAGCTGAAGCGGAGAGAATGAAATACAGGATGAGTCTACTTTATCATTGACATACGAGAGGAACTTTCTTATGTTTCCCTTGCGAGATAACTTTTCTACACTATGAAATGGAGGATGAACCATGAAAAGAATATTGATCGTTGTACTGGCAGCTCTTGTTGCGCTCACTGTTCTCGGATGCGGCAAGGGTAAGGAGGAAGGCAAGGCGGAAAAGGCCAAAGGAGAAGCCATAACGGCAAAGATGCCGCAGGAGATGTCAACAACGGTTGTGAGTTCGGTCGGCGGGCACGCCGGTAAAGTAAAGTTGTATATGAAGGCCGATAGAATGCGTATGGAGAGCGACGCGGCTGCGGGAGCATACACCATCGTCCGTCGGGATTTGAAGAAGATGTGGATGGTCATGCCTTCCACGAAGTCCTACATGGAAATGGCGGAGGTCAAGGAAGATGTCCCCGTTCCTGAAGAAAAAGTCAAGGGGGAAGTGAGCCGGAAAGTAGTCGGCAGCGACACTGTTGATGGGCACCCCTGTACAAAGTACGAAGTAACGGCGAAGGTAGGAGAAAAGGCTGTAACCTCCTATCAGTGGTGGGCAACAGACATCAACTTCCCCATAAAGGCAGCAGCATTGGACGGAAGCTGGAATGTGGAATATAAGGATATCAAGATCGGTTCCCAGCCGGACAGTCTGTTCGAGTTGCCCGCGGGGTACCAGAAGATGTCCATGCCGACAATGCCGCGAGGTGTGGGCAAGAAGTAACCTGTTCACCAGGAAAAACGAAGTAAGTGCGCCCTGCCGGGCGCACCAATAATAAAGAAGGGGTTCTTTGAACCCCTTCTTGAATTTCCCTCTTAACGCTCGAACCCCCGCCTACAATCGGACTTAATGTGTCTGCCCCGCGATGCGCGCACTATGCCCTCAAAGATTCCGGAAGTTTCAGAGGAATGTCGGCGGGTTTTATGTATTTGGCAACAATATCAGAGGTGTTTTTGACGTTTAGTTTTCCAAAAAGGAAAGTAAACTGGTTTTCCAACTCCGCACCGATGGATTTTAACACCCCCTGGGGGAGATGCCACAGTTCTTTTTTGAAGGGACCAAAGCCCTTCTTACGGGTCTTATAGATAAACTGCTCTTCCGTGTCCGTATCTTTTTTCTCGCGTATAAGCTCAGTTTTTATGTACTGATATATCTGATCCCTGAGGGCGTCCGGCATGTGTGTGCTGTCATAGATCATATTTTGAAATCCCGTTGCCAGATGGATTTCGGCCGTACCGGTCGTCGGGAAGCGATCAAAGGCCTCGTTGGGAAGGGTAGAAGCGCCGTGCTGAACGGCTCCGGAAAGGTTGAACTCCGCTTTCGCAACCGCGGAGAGCTTCTCCAGGGTATCGAAATCCAGCTTGACCTTCGCGATAGTTCCGTCCGGCAGAGGAACGCCGCCATGGGTGGTCCCTGTCTGCACACTGATCTTGCTGATGCCCTTCATATTTTCGCCGCTCTTCCCGAGTTCTTCCAGGTAGCCCGCCATAAAAGCCCGTAATTCTTCCACGGTGCTATTTTTCCCTCCCACCTCGCCGATTTCTCCGCCGACAGAAATTGTCATTCCTGCCGGCTCCAGATCCCGGATCATAGTGGTCAATTCCGCTGCGAGGCCGCAATTTATTTTCTGCTGTTCCGCCACCGTTGGTTTCGATAAGTCCACCAGGGTGGAAGTGTCGATATCGATATTATAAAACCCAGCCTCTATTGCTTCCCAGATCAGGTCTTTCACTTTCTGAACTTCTTTGTCAGGATCGGACGCATACTTTTTTGCATTCACCTGGAAATGGTCCCCCTGCAGGAAAAGACAACCCTTATATCCGACTTTGATCGCGGCAGCCGTCACCGCACAGGTGTACTCCTCGGGACGCTGAAAGGTGTAGTCGATTTCCGAACGGGCTATTTCGAAGATCACGGGGCCAACGTTGTCTTTCATAGAAGCGCGCAGAACCGCCTGGGCAACATCATAGGTAAGGGCCCGGATATTAATCGCGGGCACCGTAAAGCCTCTTACTTCTTTTCGGCCCATAGCCTCATAGAGGGGCTGGATTGATGCGGAAAGGATACCCAGGGCAGCCCCAGTCCGTCGGATCACCCAACGAGCGGCTTTTCCGGCTTCCTCCTGGGGACTGAATACGGCCGTGAAAATCAGATCATCGATGAGAAAACTCCTGAGCTTTCCCACATCCAGAACGCTTATGTCACCATCTACAATCTCTAAAATCCCTGCCAATGATTTTTTTAACTGCCCGACGTTCTCACAGGTTGTCCACATAGGTATGCCTCCTTTTTACGCAGCAGCGAGAAATTCCTTTGCCTTTTCCACTTCAAAGCGGCTCCCGATGTAGACCGGACAACGCTGATTAAGGTTCTCTACCTTGATAGAGAGGATATCCTGTTTGCCGTCTGTCGCCATACCTCCCGCCTGCTCAATGATAAATGCCATGGGCTGAAGTTCGAACAGGAGCCTCAACTTGCCCCTGGGGTTCTTCTTGAGCGCAGGGTAGGTAAAAATCCCCCCTCGTTTAATCAGCACCTGGTTGAAATCCGGCACAAATCCCCCGCTGTAACGGAGCTTGTAGCTTTCCTTCTCCAGATATTCTACAAACTTCAGATGTCCCGGAGTCCATTCTGATCTTAATCCTCCAAGACTGTATATGTCCCCCCGTTCTTTTAATCGTATATTATCCTCGGAAAGGACATACTCTCCCTCCCTGTTCAACACAAATTCATGGGCTCCTTTCCCGGCAGCATAGACCATTGTAATCAGGGGACCATACATAATGTACATAGCGGCCACCAGTGTTTCTCTACCTTCGGTAAGTATTGGCTCTTTATGAATGCCGATGATCGTTCCTATAGCCAGATTGGTATCCACTAAAGAAGAACCGTCCAGAGGATCTGCCGTGACAAAGTATTTTTCTCCTCCCTGGCCGATCTGAATAATAGCTTCCCGTTCCTCTGAGGCATACTCCCGGACAAACCCTGAATCCTCGAGGTGGTTCTTGAGAATTTCATCGGCGCTTCTATCCAGAGTCAGCTGCTCTTCACCGTAAATGTTTTTAAATCCTGCCAGTTTCCGGTTCGATTCATGAATTTTGGCAGAAATGTATTTCCCCATGACGGCGATCTGCCAGATGAGCCTGCGCAGTTCTATTTCGACCCCGGCTTTCCACATATGCCGGCGAAGATCGATAGCAAATTTTGTATAATCAGATATGCCTTCCGCCATAATAGTCCATCCTTTTAAATTTTTTATCTTTTTTGTAACAATTTATTGTAATTTTGACAAGTATATTTTTATCCGCCGCCATATGAAACAAATTGTAACTGTTGTCGGGATGTGTTAGTAATTTACCCCTCAGGGAGGCTTCATCGGAATACTGCAGTATTGTACCGCACGAATCATAACGCAAGCAAGGGGATAATCAATGACCATGACAAGAGAAGAAGCGATGGATTTGCTGAAACAATATATCAAGAATGAAAGAATGCTGGGTCATTCTTACGCCACGGAAGCCGTCATGAGAGCACTGGCGCGTAAGCTGGAGCACAACGAAGAGAAATGGGGCATCACAGGCCTTCTCCATGATCTTGATCTGGAGCTCGTGAACGCGGATTTATCCATACATACTCGGGAAACAGAAAAAATTCTCCGTGAAAAAGGTATTGATCCGGAGATAATCGACGCGATTAAAATGCACAATGAAGACGCCTGGGGCGCAAAGCGCAGCTCCTTGTTCCACCATGCCCTCGCCGCGGGTGAAACCATTACCGGAATGATTGTCGCCACGGCCCTTGTCTATCCCGATAAAAAGCTTTCCAGCG
>PDVJ01000064.1_pt1 | contig 27604 bp, 27 predicted proteins | sample 1369811 | NCBI WGS metagenome assembly PDVJ01 (sample SAMN07795376, study PRJNA414565) | Alkali sediment metagenome, whole genome shotgun sequencing project. | reverse complement strand
GGAAGAACTCCGGGCCTTTCTGTATCGTCAGTCTCCCCAAGAACAGGATAAGATTTCGTTTCTCCCCTTCCCCAATGGGATAGACTGCATTGTGTACCACAGTGATTTTATCCGGGTGTATCCCGTATTTCTCAACAATGACTCGTTTGGTGAACTCACTGACTGCGATGATACGGTCTGCTTTTTGCATACCTTCTCGTTCGATATCAATGAACCATTGGTTTGGATAAATCCAACCAGATCGGTCATACTCTGTTGAATGAACAGTCAGAACAAGAGGGACACCCATCTTTTCTTTCAGGGCTACCGATGCTTTCATCGTGAGCCAGTCATGACAGTGTATCAAATCGTATTTTCCTTTCACCCTTTGAACTAACAGATCATTGTATCGATAGACTGCCTCAAAGAATTTTCCGCCAAGTTCTTTATCATCGGGTCGGTCGTACGGATATACCTCTGTTTCTCCCACTTCAATGATATTAATATTCTTGTTATCACTCTTGACTTTTTGTCTGAGCTTCGGCATATAGAAGTCTATATGAACGTTTTTATCGGCAAGTCCATGGGTCAACCCGTAACAGTGGGTACCTAAACCTCCCACTTTAAATGGTGGGTATTCCCAGCCGATCATTGCGATTTTCATTCCTCTGCTTCCTCACCAATGACACATGTTGTGTTTACTAATAATTTCTACTCCCAAGTATCTTCGTAAATTCATCGAGATTACACGGTAATTGAAATTTTTTTTATTTGATTTGCGATTTTTAACCGTAAAACCTACCTCATTGTTATAAGCTTTTCGTTTTTATTCGAGTTCTTTCTTTTTCTCAAATGAAATTAAGATTTTTCCTCCAAAGTCTATAAAGACCATCCTATTTTCTATTTGTTGACTGTATGCTTTTTTGGATTATAATAGTATCTGAGAAAACTTGTAAAAAAAGAAAGTGATACATAGAGATATGTTTGTTATAAATTGGTCTAATTGTTGTTACTACAAAGAGTTTTGTCGCTGTCACCCAACACAAAACAATATGGTGCATTGGGTGTGGTGACACAACACTCTCCACAGTAAGCAGCAGCGGGAGAATGCTGCAACGCTTCTCGCGACATCTTTATGATATCGTGGTTATCCTCTTTTTCATCTCTTGACATTTCGTCTGCCTGATCGAACAGGGACCCTAATCGATATCAACTGTTACCTTGAACTTGCTTCTCCAATCATGCTATCATGGAGATCTTCTTATCAAGGATAAAAAAACATACCGCCTCTGATTAATTAAGGTTTCGCTATCTTTTTTTTATCGATATTTATTGATTTCATTACGAACCGATTCTGCTTTCTTGCGAGATTGTTCTGCGAAATCCTGTTGTTCACCTGCGAAGATGATTTCCCGTGAGGAATTGATAAGGGCCATTTCTTTCTTTGAATTCATCCCATTCCTCACCGTTTTTTCAATATCACCACCTTGTTTGCCAACACCGGGGATGAGAATAGGGATGTGCTCTCCAAGGATAGTACGAACGGTTTTGAGTTCCTCCGGGTACGTTGCACCGACGACCGCACCACAGTTATTATTCGTATTCCATTCCCGAATCTTCTTTGCGACGATTTGATATAATGGTGTCGATGAGACAGTGAGATCTTGAAAATCACCGGCAGAGGGGTTCGAGGTACGACATAAGATAAAACTGCATTTGTCTTTATAGTCTAAAAATGGGGTGATACCATCCTTCCCTAGATAGGGATTTATCGTTACCGCATCTGCCTTGAGTGTATCAAAGAGGGATTGCGCGTATTTCTGGGCGGTGTTGCCAATGTCATTGCGTTTCCCATCCAGGATGATCACGATGTTGTTGGGGATGTAACGTATGGTTTTTTCGAGTGCATCGATGCCTTTTTTCCCCTCGACTTCATAAAACGCCATGTTCAACTTGTATGCACACACCAGATCCTTAGTTGCATCAATAATTGCTTTGTTGAAATCAAACAATGGGTTTTTACTTGATTCTCGCAAGAATTTTGGTATTTTTCCTACATCGGTATCGAGTCCAACGCAAAGCAGGCTGTTGTTCTGGCTAGTTCCATCCAACAGTTTTTGTCTCCAGTTCATTCAATCCCCAGTTGAAATAGTATTTCGTCTATAAAAACTAGTGTTTCGTTAGCTATTTAACGTCGTGCAAAATACAATGCCGCATATGGAAATTATCTATGGAGTATGTTCATGGGGTCTTGGTCATGCAACACGATCATTACCCGTGATTCGAAAACTTATCGCTGAAAAAAATAAGCTTACCATTATTTCAAATGCAAGAAGTTTGGAGTTACTCAAAAAGGAGCTTGGGGACGCTGCTGAGTATTTTGATATCCCGGATTATCCGATGCTGGTATCGGAGAACACCAGACAGTTTCTTGCTAAAAGCATGGTGTACTGGCCGGTGTTCATAAAAAGAATCGAGGACGGGTTATTAGCGCTTCAGAAAATACTTGATCAAAAACAATATGATTGCATTGTTTCTGATGCCAGATACGACATGTATAGTAAGAAGATACCATCGTTTTTTATCTCTCATCAGATGCGCATCATGAACCCTCTTCGAATCAAGATGTTTGAGCGTGCAATGGAGCGGTTCAATTTGTTTTTTTTCAAACGATACGTTGGCGTCATAGTACCTGATTACAAAGAAGATAGCCTCTCCGGTGATTTGTCTCATAATTTAAAAAGAATCGATGAAGACATGATCCATTATGTCGGAGTGCTTTCTGATTTTACGAAACGCTCCATGATTAAGGACATTGATTATTTAATTTCGATTTCAGGTCCTGAACCACAACGAAGTATCCTTGAGGAAAAACTCGCATCCCAGGTCAATGAGCTCGAAGGAAACATAGTCATGACCCTAGGAAAAGCAGAGAAATATTCCACTGTGAAAAAGAAACATCTGACGACGTATTCTTTTGTTACAAAGGAGCTGCGGGAAGAGTTGTTGAATAAAGCAAAGCTGGTCGTATCACGCTCGGGATATTCAACGATCATGGACGTCGCAGTGGTTGGCACAAAAGCATTGTTTATCCCAACACCCGGTCAGATAGAACAAGAGTACCTCTCAAAATATCATAACGAGTTAGGAACGTTTTATTCGGTGTCGCAGGATGTGATTCATCTGAAATCTGATGTGAAGATTGCACAGGAGAAAACTGGATATACGCGAGAATGTGATGTGAAAACGACCGTTGAAAATATCATCCGTATTATCACGGATAAAACATGATAATTTACCAAAACTGCTTTAAATGGAACAACTATTAACCTTGAGGAGAGACTTCCTACTTATGAAACTATGGGGGCTTCTGAGATCATGGTACTTCTGGTTGCTACTGATTACAGGAATTGCTATCGCGGTACGGTCGATCCCAGCTTGGACGAACGCTGCATGGGGTGGTGATTTTGGGATTTACTACGGTTTAACCTCGCGGTTCGTTGAAAATCAGCAGATCTTCAACGAGTATAACGGCTGGGGCGGGATGTATAACTACTTCCCGGTGCTCTATATTTTCTCCGCGTTTGGTCATTGGATAACCGGGGTTAATCTCCTCTGGGTGATGCCGAAGATCGCTCCGATTTTTGGCGGAATGACTGTGCTTATCTTCTATTTTATTGTCTATGAGATGACGAAACGACGCGACCTTGCACTCCTATCATCTATGTTTCTTGCGGTCATCCCCTTTCACGTGTATCAGACCAGCCATGCCGCACCATTAACCATGGGGCATTTCTTCATGATTCTCTCCACCTACCTGTTCCTTAAATTTATGAACGAGAAGAAATACCTGGTTCCCCTGTTGATCTCCACGGTGTTTCTTATCATGTCGCACCATCTCACCACCTACTTCTTCCTGATCACCATCTTCTTTATTGTTGTCATTAAAAGCCTTCATATCGACCTTCGAAGCATGTACCGAGACGTCGCATACGTCACTGTCGCATCCGCACTCACATTTAGCTACTGGATGTTTATCGCCACACCCGTGTTCAGCACCTTCATGAACAACGGATTATCTGTTTCATCATATCTGGTGATTCTCCTGTTCTATGCCCTCTTATTTAGCCTTCTTCTGGGTATTGCTGCAATGAAAAAAAATAAATCAACATGGTTGAACAGACTTGAAAAAATGTTTACATTTAACCCTGCACATTCACGGAAACGCGCCATCATCTATTTTACTGCGGGATTTGTGTTTATTTTATCTGCTGAGATCGTATTTTTGTTTGTGAATTTCCCGGTCAGCGGTATGCGGATGAGGCCACTCTCTATTGTATATTCAATTCCGATGCTGCTGTTTATAGGGTTTGGATGCATAGGCGTTGAGTATCTAGATCAGATAAAGAACCGATGGTTTTTCCAAGCCTGGTTATGCGCGATCCTCGCATCCTTTATTTATTCGCTGGTGACCGTAAACACGACATTATTCCCTGATCGTCATGTAGAGTATCTGACGGTCCCTGCCTGTCTTTTTGCTGCTGTCGGCATGCTCTATTTCTTTAAAACCCGAGAACACAAGGTATCGTTGTCCTTCAAAAAACATCTCTCAAATCCTTCAATTCAGGTATTATTCGGACTTGTTGTTTGTGGTCTGGTGTTTTCAAACGCAGTCGCAGTCTACCCCGTTTACACATCATTGGAGTGGATGGATGAAAGCATCCCGAATGAGACTGCCAACGCTATCGATTGGATCCAGGAGAATCTTGATAGAAATGATACTATGGTTGCCACAGATCTGCGGCTATCTAAGATGATGTGGGCGGAAGGTATTAACGCGACATTTGAGGAAACAAATGAGACCTGGACTTGTGATACCTGGGTGGGATGTGTTGCTGATTTTGATGCCGAGGAAAATCATCGTGTGGTGACTCATGTATTGATCGATGATGTGATGCGTGACATGTCTGTCAACGTCCGCGTGCTCCAGAGCGTCTATATGACCAATGATTCGTATCTGAAGTTCAAACAAGAACCTTTTGAGCTGGTGTACCGAAACGTCACCGTGAATCAGAACCAAGAAGAAGTACATTGGGCTGAGGTTTATCGGGTCAACTGGACGTTTATTGAACAGCATCTTTTGGTGAAAAAATAAAGATCATTTGTTTTTATATTGTTGAAGGACTGTTTCGTACACCTGCTCATACTGAGAGCTAATGTTTCTCATCGAGTGTTTTTCACTCAGTTGAAGGCTTTTCTTTTTCATGGTATTTCTCAGTTTTTTATCAGAAAGGATAGTGATGATGTTGGATGCAAGTTGGTTGCTGTTTTTTGGCTCAAAGATCAGACCATTTCCAAAACTTACGAGTTCAGGGACCGCTCCCTTGTTGACGACAACCGGTGGGACCCCTGAAGCAATTGCTTCGAGAGTGACAATGCTTTGGAGTTCTGACTCAGCAGGCATGACAAAAACGTCAGCAAGCGGGTAGATGTTCGGATAATCAGCCCAGGAAAGGAAATCGATAAATGTGGTATGATCATCCACCCCCAAATCCTGTGTTAATTTCATCATCTCTGGTTTCAGGCCACCAGACCCGCAGAAAAGGAAATGCGTGTCGACTTCTTTGAGGACGAAGGGTATTGCTTTTACAAGCACATCAACGTTTTTTTCTTGGTTGATTCTGCCGGTGTAGAGGACGAGTGGTTTTTTAGGTAGATTGAATCGTTTCCGAAGATATTCACCCTTGTTTTTTGGTTTGAACAACTCGGTGTTCACTCCATTTGAGATGGGGGTTACCGGCGTTTTCAATCCTTTTTCTTGATACATGGTGGCCCCAGTCTGAGTAGGGACCGTCGCCCAGTCAACACGGTTGTAGAAGTGGATCAGATAGGACCAGGTGTACTTCACTAGGGCAGCATACAAGGCGGATTTAAAGAACGGGGCAAGCACGTTTTCTGGGAGGATGTGAATGGAGCCGACCAAGGGGATGTGTTTCTTTTTTGCCCAGATAACCGCACAGATGCTAATAGGGTAGGGGGAGCAGATGTTGATCACATCTGGTTTGAATGTCTCAAGAATTTTTTTCACATACAAGAACGGGAACGGGGCGAAATGATATTTATTGTTCATGTAAAAGGGAAGGAGAAATGCGCGCGGTCGGTGGATTGTTGACCCGTTATCGTCTTCAACTGTATTTTTGAAGGAAAAACTAGGGGCAATCACTTGCACGTCGTGTCCTTTGTTGATTAGCTCATGGACGATGCGGTGTTGTGCAATAGCGCCACCATCGATGATCGGGTAATATGATTCTGTGGTGAAGAGTATCTTCATGAAAACCGATCCCTACCTACGGTATAACCAGTGATTGATACATAAGAGTTACCAAAAAAAACTAGGGGTGGTTATTTGAGGATGTACGGGCTCAGTGATGAATACAGAGAGCGAGGGGATGCGAACACGTCGGTGGCGAAGTACTGATACCATCCGCAGCTTCGGCTGCATTCTTCCATTGCTGTTCGCGCTTCTTTTGCTTCCGGTGTTTTCAGGAATTTCATAAAAGAACCTTCCGTGAAATTATAGCAATGTTTTCCTACAGTCCGACAGGGGTAGAACAGACCGCCATCCGAGTCAATAATAACCGATGACGGGGAGCAACCATGGGGCGCGTTGATGTTATCCAAAAATCCCTTTGGCGTGGTAATCGTATTCGGATATTTCTTTTTCAATTTCAGAATTTCAGCTCGGAAGTCTTTCGGGTTAGGGTAGAAATCATCGGTTCCGTCTAAATGACAGGCAGGCATGACAACAGTGCGTGCGTTGACCTCGTAGACACGTTTGACTTTTTCTTCAAGTACGGGGAGGGTTTCTTTTGTGACGACGATTTGGATGCATATCTCTGGTCCGTAGCTTTGGAACTCTTCAAGCCGGTCAAAGAACTTGAGGTTGTCATGTCCCTCATCGATGCTGATGTGGAGGTAGTCGATGTGTTTGCCGTACTCTTTCATGGGTCGTTTATCAAGGAGGTGTCCGTTGGTTGTAAAGAAAAGGTAGAATGGTTTTTGGTGGGCGTACTGGAGGATTTCACCAAGGTCTTTTCTGACGAGCGGGTCTCCTCCCTCCAAACTTAAGACGACAATACTGGAATTGGCGATGTTATCGATGACGGTGAAGACATCTTCTTTTTTGAGATCCGGTGTTTTTTCTCTCCAGACGTTGCAGAAGCTGCATTTCAAGCTACAGACATGGGTGACTTTAAAGGAGGCGTAGAAGGGGTAGATACATTCTCGTGCAACGTAATTTGCTGCTGCGTAGCGCATGGTTTGCAGGTACTTACTGACAGGGAGTTTTTTCATAACGTCACAATCTTTAGGGAGTAATCAATCAGAGAACATAAGGTTTTTTATAAAACCAGACATGCGCAAACCACAAGAAACTTATAGCGTCTTTAAAATAACCTTCTTTGTTGACGAACGAGAAAAAGAAACTCAATAAAACAAAAATTTCTATTTTTGTAAGTATTGCATTGAGTCTCTCAATCATCGTGTTGATCTTGTATTTTACGATCGATGCTCAGACAATTCATTACCTGTCACAACTCTCGTTTCGAGCTGAATTCTTTTTGTTCTTTGGCGCCGCGGTGCTGTTAAATGTGCTGTATTGGATCATTTGGGGTGCACGGTTAAAGGTGTTAAGTAAAGCAATTGATCCGAAGATTCATATCAGTATATGGGAAGCAACCAAAATAGTAATTGCGAATCAGTTCCTCGCCGGTATTACACCTTCGGTTGCTGGTGGCGAACCGGTCCGTATTTATCTGCTGAATAAGGATGGTCTGAGTACTGGTGGGGCGACCGCTGCTGTCCTGGGTGAACGGCTGATTGACGCGATTTTTATTCTCATTCTTGTTCCGTTTGGTTTTTTTGTTTTTAAGGATCGGATTGAGGTGAAGCTAATCAGCTATGGACTCACCATAGGAATCATCGTGTTTGTCATGGGGATTGTACTGTTTGCTTTGGCATTGAAATACCCGAAGAAAACCAAAGCGTTGTTGATTCGTATTGGTGAGCGAGTTAGCCGGTTGTCGAAGAAGAAAGAGAAAAGCAAGCACGTGGTGGATCGAATCGGTCATGAGGTTGATAATTTTCATAACAGCATGGTACTTTTTTTAACCGGGGGAAAAAAGTCATTTCTTGCCGCAGGTGGTTTAACAGTACTGATGTGGTCAACTGGTTTTTTAATCCCATCAATGATCCTTTTAGCTCTTGGTCTTCCTCCGTTTTGGGTTGAGTCGTATGCCGCGCAGACGCTTCTGTTGATTATTGTCATGCTTCCGACGACGCCGGGAAGTTCAGGGGTCACCGAACTTGGGATGGCTGCATTATATGGCGTTTTGCTTGGTGCCTCACATCAGTATCTGCTTGGTGTGTTTGTCTTATTATTCCGGTTTATCACCTATCACATGAATATGATTTGTGGAGCGATTCTCCAGTACCGGATTTTTAAATCACTCACCTCGTTCTCATTGGAAACCATAAGTAAAAAAGAAGGGTAATACTCCAAGAAAGCGGGGCGTCAGGTTTAAAAATAGGTAGGGTATACAGCTTTCCCTATGAAAAAAGCTGATCGATGCATTTCATGCGGAAAAGGCTTGCTTGAACAAGGGTCGACGACGTTCCAATGTGCAACCTGTGAGACTGTGATTGGACGGTGCTCAAACTGCAGGGAACAGAGTGTCGTGTATACCTGCCCGAAATGCGGATTCAGAGGACCATAGGAGGACTTGTTAATGGGGGAAGTAATAGCGCTTATTCGTCTCATGCCTGATGGAGTTATTAGTGACAAGGATATGGACTTTATTTCTGCTGAGGTAAAAAAAGCTGTTCAGAAACCAGCCCGGCTCGGCCGCGTTGAAGTAAAAGAAATCGCGTTTGGCCTCCGAGGCCTTGATGTGACGGTTGCGGTCCCTGATGTCGAGGGCGGGCTTGATCCTATTGTGGAAAAACTTGGGAAAATAAAGAAAGTCGAAAACGTTGAAGTCGTGGATATCGGCAGAATCTAAGCTGCTTTCCCGACGGTTGTTTTCAGATACTCGATATATGTCTCCATGAATTGTCGTCCGATTTCGGTGGGGTAGTAAATAGGATACGCAGAGTTGGTGGTGTCTCCTTCGATGAGTTCTGCTTCGTAGAGTTTGTTGATGTGCCATTTCACCACATGGTGGTTGATGGTAAGGGCATGGGCAATCTCGAGGAGGTGTTTTCCTGGGTGCTCTGAGAGGTAAGCCATGATGTCTCTAGCGTTTTTGTTTCGTAGGATTGATTCTGCGACTGCTCGTTGTTTTACTTCGATTCCTCCTTCGACGAGGTAGTAGACTTTTTTTCCTCCAATAGCTCTGCTTCTGACCAGGTTGGTTTGCTCAAGTTTTCTGAGGTGCCAAGCCGCGTTGCTTGGTTTGAGGTCGAGCTCTCTAGCGATTTCCCGGAGGTGGCTTCCTGGGTATTCGTCGATGTACTCATAGAGGTTCTTTCGTATTTCGGTGTCTAGGACGTTTTCCGGGGTGACGTATTTTACTCCACCCATGAGGAAGAAGAATGCGAGCAGTAACGCAATGACCGTGATGATGACCGCTATCGTGGTCACATTTGCCTCTGCTTGGAGTACTGGCGCAGCACTACTGCTGCTTACAGTTACTGTGAAGAAAAAAACTAGCATTATTGCTACTATATTGAGGAAGCGCATTGATTTCCCATCCTTTTTGTTTGCATCCCTGCAAGGATAAGAAATCGTCTTGGGGCTTAAATACCTTACCTCAAAATAAGGTGGAGAAGAGAGTGAGGGTGCTTGGTTTTGATCTCCAAAGATTTATATAACATAAGGTTCTTTATTTTCTTATAAGGGCAGGAAAGCAATGGTTGGAAATCCTATTGTAAGGAAAAGTTGGGCGATTGGAATCATTCTCTTGTTCGGAATGAGATGAAAAGAGAAAGTATGAAATTGTCGTAACTGATTTAGAAATCGAATGCAAAAACAATGTCTGATCATTGGAATTCTTTTTATTATCACGATTAGTTTGAGTGGATGTAACCAATCAAACAATGAGAGAGATAAATTTATTGGAACCTGGAAAACTGAACTCAAACAAAACCCTATGGGTGAAAATAATTACACGGAAACCAGGATCTTCTACGCAAACGGCTCCTATGTTACCACTAACATGGGACTTGGTCGTATCCCTGGCACATGGCATCTTACGTATGGGATATTGATCATTGACACGTATTTTCCTGGGAAGTATCACTATTCTTTTTCTCAGAACAACAGCATCCTTACGCTCACGTCTGTCGCGGGAGGATTTATTGAAAATCTTACAAAACAATAAAAATTAATTATTTATGAGTAAAGATGCCGACAAGGTCTTTCTTCTGTTTTTCAAGACGTACAAATCCAACGCGTTCAAACTGCACTATCTCTCCAACAGTTATACCTGAAACCGCTTTCTCTGCGTACCCCTGCAGTTCAGAAAGACTATCAGGGTTATAGGTCTCACCTTTGAAAATAAGCCCGGGAACAATAACCTTGAGTAGGATATGATCTTCAGTGGTCCATTGAATCTTAGCAGTCTCTGGAATGAGTTCTTCTCCAGCAAAGGTTCCGGTAAGTGTGTCACCGGTTTTTGTGATCCTCACATTGTATAATCCTTTCAACCGGAAGACGTCTCCAGCCTTCATCTTCTGCGCATCTTCTTTTGGTACGAAAAACGTTAAACCCGTATGAACGGTTCTCTCACCCATCGTCGCATCAGGGTGCAACGACAGTTTTACAGTTTTTTTCGGCGCACCATCAACAGACAGTTGTACAGGGTTCGGAACAAAGTAGTACCGTTTCACCCTTGAGTCAAGAAACTTCCGATTCACAGATTCGACCAAGCTGAAATCAACAACGGATTCCACCTTTGAAAAACCTTGCTGAAGCACAAATTGTTTAATCGCCTCAGGGACAATCCCACGCCGCTTCAACCCACGCAAGGTCGGTAATCGGACGTCATCAAATCCGGTCACCAAACCTTGTTCAATGAGTGGTTTTATCTTTCGTTTGGAAACCGGCATCCCATCAATCGAAAGCCTGGAAAACTCCATCAGATGAGGAGCCCGCAGATTCAACAAACTCAGAATACGGAAATACACCGGGTCCCGCAACTCGTACTCCTTGGTCCGGAACGGATGCGTCACCCCACTGATACTATCCTCAACAGCACCTGCAAAATCATACGTCGGCCACACATGGTATTTATCACCGGTCAACGGATGCTCAGCCTCAATGACACGAAACAAGGTCGGATCCCGCATCGCGGTGTTATCACTCCCCATCTCACCATGCAGACGAAGAATCCCGCTCACCTCCGGAGAAGTTAGCATGTCCTTCCACAGATCAAGTGCTTCCTCACCGGTGCGGTCCTCACGACAACTACAGGTCTTTGCATTAAACCTGCCTTCTTTGATCGCCTCTGATGTACACTTGCACAGATACGCATCCCCTTGTTTGATTAACTGCTCTGCAAGTTTGTAATGGGTTTCTAAATGATCAGAAGTATGGTACTCGCTGTCCCATTCGACCCCAAGCCAGCGCAAATCCTCTTTCTGCGCATCATAAAACTCAGGGTGTGCGTTCTCCGGGTTCGTATCATCAAAACGTAAAATGAACTTCCCGTCATACATCCGCGCGTACTCATAATCGATGATCGCTGCCTTCGCATGACCAATATGCAGATAGCCATTCGGCTCTGGAGGAAAACGAGTAACAACCTTCCCTTTCTCAGCAAATGGTAATGGGGGAAGCGAAAAATCTCGCTCTTTCTTCTCTTTCTGTAATAGCTCAGGGGCAAGTGACGTAAGCTCCGTGAGCTGATCATGTGCGGACATGCTATTTACTTGGGTAACGACCTTTACGACAACCGGGATAATCTCTGCTGGTGTCACCCCATCTTTCTTCAAGGCAGCGATAACCTTCCCGACAACCGCTTTTTCGTTTGCTTTTCCGTTGAACAAAATCGCGTTCTGTAATGCGAACTTCCGTGCCTCTGTCTGTATCTTCTGGGTTGGCATAGTTACTTTTCTCGTTGAATGGTATAATCGATGAGTTGATGCAAGAGTTCTTTTGCATTAGATTGCTTTAGTACCGTTATTGCGTCTTTTGCTTGGTTGACATAGTGTAATGCACACTGCTGTGCATATTCCACAGATCCAAGTTCCCTAAAGAGATCGTACACTTTCATGACATCGTGTTCTGATGCACTGCGGTTTCCAAAAATATCATCCAGCAGTCTCTTTTCCTTACCGGTCGCATGAGACAGGCAATGCACTGCGATCAGCGTTTTTTTCCCGTTTCTGATATCATTGCCGATATCCTTGCCTAGTGTGGTTGCAGTACTGCTCATATCAAGGTAATCATCCCAGATCTGGAACGCTAAACCCAGTGCCATCCCGTATGTCTTCAACGCAGCAACCTCTTGTGGGTTTCCATTACCAATCAACCCGCCACCTTTGCCGGACAGTTCAAACAGTGCACCTGTTTTCTTACTGATCATACCCAGATATTTCTGCTCAGGAACTGTTTTTTGTTGCTCAAACTCCATGTCCAACTGCTGACCTTCGCAGATAGCGATGACACAATCAATAAAATCCTGCTGCAGTTGCTTAAACGTAGAAAAATCAACGGAGGTCTCTAGGATTGCTTCAAATGATTTTGCAAACAATAAATCACCGGAGAGGATAGCAGTAGGTTCACCGAACTTGACGTGTACTGCTGGAAGTTTTCGTCGAATCATGGAATGATCCATGATATCATCATGAATCAGCGTGAAATTATGCATCAATTCAAGGCCAGCAGCAAACGGAAGAGCTTTCTGGGCATCACCAGAGACGCTTTCACAGGAAATTATGGTAAGAAACGGTCTGATTCGTTTTCCACCAGCAACAGGTAGATGTCGTGATGCCTCGTATAGCGTCGTAGGTTTTTTTATCTGCAGGTACCGCTGCCATGTTCGTTTCATCAGTTCATTCTGTAAGTCCATATTTCACTTCCGCAGTCGATAGTTTTTCAACAGAATCAGCGCCAACAAGAAACATGGCGATTCTTAGCTCCCGAGTGATTACGTCAAGCTCTAGTTCCGTGGATTTTTTATCTTTCAGCGCTGGTTTCAGGAGTGCATGTGCCATTCCGGCTGCGTTCGCACCAAGAACCAGGGCTTTTGCGATATCAAGTCCATGACGGATGCCACCGGTAGCAATGATAGGGAGCTCCCAATTGGTTGCTTTTCCGACCTCAAGGATACACGTTGGTGTCGGGATTCCCCAATCCCAGAACGTCTGGCCAGCACGCATGTTGTGCGTGTCGCCTTTGATTTTCGCACGATAATATTCCACCGCGGAAAACGAAGTGCCGCCAGCGCCTCCAACATCAATCCCGCAAATCTTAGTCTTCTTTAATTGATGTGCAACCTTGCTGCAGATACCTGCTCCGCTCTCCTTAATAATGATCGGGCGACCGAATTCCCTTGAAAGCATATCAATTGTAGCAAGGCAACCTTTTGCATGTGCCTCACCTTCCGGTTGTATCGCCTCCTGTAAAAAGTTCAAACACACCGCAAGAACGTCCGCATCAATCATCTCTACAATCTCTTCTGCGTTCTCAAGAATCTGTTTTTTATCCCAAAGGGCAATCTGTGACGCACCAATGTTTGCAATCTTCAGAGGAATATCATATTCTTTGATGACACTATAGGTTTCCGCAAGTTTCTGATTTTCTAACGCAGCACGCTGTGACCCCACACCCATACCGACTTGGAATGCTGCTGCTGCAGCAGCAAGATGCTCGTTGATCTTCTTGCCCTCAGAATAACCGCCGGTCATCCCAGAGATAATCAGTGGTGCATTCAGTTTCTTCCCGAACAACTGGACTGAGAGATCAACCTCGTTTTCATTAATTTCCGGTAGCGCGTTATGAAAAAGATGGACGTCGTCCCAGAAGTTATGATGAGCAGAAACATTTTCTTTTAACGAGATTTGCACGTGTTCGCGCTTCCTTTCCTCGGTTTGGTTCATACTTCGTCTCCCTGAACAATGGTGTGCCTTACCTTCTTCCCTTTCAAGGTATCATATAACCGGTTATGTACATTCCCATTCAATAAAATAGTGTCAACACCACCCCGAGCAATTTGTTTAATGGTGTGTAGCTTTCCTTCCATGCCTCTCGTCACATCAGCATGCGCATTCAAATGGGTCGTCAATTTATCCAAATCCTTGACTGTTGCTCTCTCAATAAAGGTTGCATTCCTATCGTCCTTTGGATTTGCTGAATACAATCCATCCTCATCAATTACGAAAATAACTTTTTCTGGTTTGAACTCTGCAGCAAGCAACTGCACGAGCAGATCACCAGAGCAAATCGAAAAACCTAGTTTCTTGTCAAGGGCAACATCACCAAAACTCACCGGCATGAACCCCAAGTCAAGATACTTTTGGAAAATCGAATAATCCACTCGCGATAGTTTATGATTCGAAAGAGACAGAACTGCATGTGGAGGAATGGATACCGCAGGAAGATCATGGTTGTGTAGGGAAGCAAGAACAAGATTGTTTAACCGCTGAACCATCGCCTGCGTGAGCGCAAAACCTTCAACTTGTTTCTTTTGTTTGTATCCGTCATTTAATTTATATTTTTTCGCAAGAATATGGCCGAACGAGCCAGCGCCATGAATTAAAATTACTTCTTTTTTCGCATGTTTCAATTCTGCAGCAAGTCGCTCCACTACCTCTTGTTTAAAACAACATTCTTTTGCTTTATCGGTGATAACGCTGCCACCAAATTTAATAATAAACATACTCTACCAGCATGAGACTAGATATAAAAAAGGATTTTGATAGCGTTCTGCTGGCGAATTGCTTGTAATTATCGGTTATTCTTTTCGTTTTGAGAACGGCGGTTTATTCTTGTTTTGCTCTTGGATCAACCAGAGAGAGATCGGCATCGCAGAGGCGGATTGGCGCATCGTGCTTTGTGACCACCCCATAATCTCTTGTTCGGGTGTGTTCGTACGGCAGTCCTCACAGATGAAGAATTTGTCATCAAAGACCAGCCCACATTGGTGTTCCTGGGGATGGAATTTATGCTTACACATCTCACATGTTTTTTCTGGAATATTTACTCCTCCTAAACCACTTCCAATTTTTTGTTGTGATCACATATCTTTATTAGGTTTATATATAAAACTCTTTTGGATGAAAAGAAAAAAAGGAGAGAGGGATGGGATGCAAACGAAGAGAGAAAGTGGCAGAAATGCCAGTTCGACTGGACTGGCATGTCCTCCGTATCTCAAGGTCAATTAATCATGTAAGAACTGTTCTTGGTTATATATCTACAAGGAGGGTGAGTGAAAGTATTCGCTGGCTTTGTCTCAAAAGTATTTTCTTGAAAGGGAGTGGATTTTATTAATCAGGTGTCGATGTTGGACCGTATAAGTATAAGGAATGTTCCCATGACGATCCCCCCAAGAGATATGCTTCATGAACTCTCACCAGAGATTTTTAAAACACTGCGAGTTATCTTTTGGGAGAAGGTATACGCAACAAAGGCGATACAAATCACGCTCAAGCTACATCCTGAGTGGGAGGACAACAAACGAGCATTGTTTTCTGAGACAGTATACGATCTCATCCGATGGTGGAGACCGCTCTGGTACATCCTTGATCGAGACCCATTACCAGAAGAAAAAGACCTCCAGAAACTCATCACTATCTACCTTTTTTCCAAGAAAGGAGACCTTACCGCACTCCAAAAGAAAAGAGGACTGGATGCAAACCAGGTGATACAAAGAATTGCTACCACAAAGAACCAGAGAGTTCTGCGAGAATCAATTCCTGATTGGCTTGATCATCAAGGAGAAAAAGAGCTTGGCTCACGATGGGATGCCGCTATTGCATCATTGAACAAATACCCTGACCTCATCATCAGAGTGAACACCCTGAAAACAACAGTAAAGGAGTTGACGGTTTTTCTCCGGAAAGAAGGAATCGTAGCTGAACCAATCGACTGGAGCCCTGACGCACTCCGCATCATGGAAAAAACAAATGTCTTCAAACTTTCTGGCTTCAGAGCAGGACTTTTCGAAGTCCAGGATGCTGCATCACAAATGGTTTCCCGGATTCTTGACCCGCAACCAGGGATGCGCGTGGTTGACGCCTGTGCAGGTGAAGGAAGTAAAACCTTGCATCTTGCAGCCTTGATGAAAAACAAAGGGAAAATCATTGCCTTAGATATCCAGGAATGGAGACTGAACGAAATTCGAAAACGAGCGACGAAAGCAGGTGCTGACACCATTGAAACACGAATAATTACCTCATCTAAAGTATACAAAAGAATGGATGGAACAGCAGATCGATTGCTCCTCGATGTCCCCTGTTCGGGGCTTGGAACCTTGCGGAGAAACCCGGATATAAAATGGAAGCTTTCTTCGGACGATTTGAAACGGCTTACAATTCTACAACAAGAGATTCTAGAAAAATACTCCATGATAACAAAACCAAACGGAAGGATGGCCTATTCAGTCTGCAGTATTCTCCCATCAGAAGCAGAAGAGCAAGTCGTACGATTCCTTAAAAAACATACTGATTTTCTTCTGTTGAATGAAAAACGATACTGGCCTGAGACCGATGATACTGATGGATTCTACGTGGCGCTCATAGAGCGAAAAACATAAACACCACAAATTCCCATAACATATAAATTGTGGGCAGAAATAGCTGATACATTCTAATAAGAAGAGGAGNGCAGCAGATAAAAAAGGGTTCTTCACCTGGTTTCAGAAAGAATCACCAGACATCCTCTGCCTCCAAGAGGTAAAAGCAACACCAGACCAACTTCCACCCTATCTCAGGAATATGCCAGGGTACTATACGTTCTGGAACCCGGCAGAACGAAAAGGTTACAGTGGGGTTGCAACCTTCACGAAACAAAAACCGATTGAGGTGAAAACGGGATTCGGGAGAGACGAGTTCGACAGCGAAGGAAGGATTATTATCAACACATTCCTATCATTTACCTTATTTAACATCTACTTTCCAAACGGCAAGAAAAACCAAGAACGACTTCAGTATAAGCTTGATTTCTACGATGAGTTCCTCAGCTACGCTGATAACTTGAAAGCAAAAAAACGCAATATCATCGTTTGTGGTGACTTTAACACTGCTCACAAAGAAATTGATTTATCCCGACCAAAAGAAAACGAACATATCTCAGGTTTTCTCCCAGTAGAACGAGCATGGCTAGACGCCTTGGTTGATCATGGCTATGCGGACACATTCAGGCATTACAATAAAGAACCGAATCAGTTCACGTGGTGGGACTTGAAAACCGGTGCGCGCGCACGAAACGTCGGCTGGAGGATCGATTATTTCTTTGTCAACAAAGAATTCCTCCCACAAGTGAAAAACGCGTTCATCTTACAACAAGTCACGGGCTCTGATCACTGTCCTGTCGGCATCGAAATCATCATATAAACAAGGAGAGAGAAAAAATGAAGGAATCACTCGATTTCATCTACAAAGAACAAAAAGAATTGTCACATTTTGGAGGCATAGCTGCACTCCTCGGTTGGGACCAGATGACCTATATGCCACAGAAAGGAAGCGAAGAACGAGCAGAACAACTCTGCATGATCTCGCGCTTAGCCCATGAACGCGTGATCTCAGATGAATTCTACAATCATCTCAAAAAACTCGATGAAATGTCAAACACGCTCACCGAAAAAGATCGGATCATTGTCATCAAATTAAAAGAAGATGTCGAAAAAGCACGAAAAGTCCCCTCCGAGTTTGTCGAAAAAATGTCAAAGACCACGTCGCTTGCGTACACCGCTTGGGAAGAAGCACGTGAAAAAAACAAATTCTCCTTGTTTGCACAACATCTGGAAAAAATCATAGAACTAGAGAAACAATATTGCGACTACGTCAAACTACCAGGTCATCCGTACAACAGCTTGCTTGATGATTATGAAGAAGGAATGACCGTTGATACATTACGAAAAGAGTTTGGCGCACTCAGACCACAACTTGTCGAAATACTCAAAGAAATTACCTCAAGCGCTGTCTATCAAAAACAACAACCAGTGAAGATGAAACTAGGTGTTTTTCAACAAAAAGAACTCTGCTCAATCCTATTGAAGCAAATGAAGCTCCCTGCAGATCGATCACGCCTTGACGTCTCCACACATCCCTTTACCACAACCATGGCTGATGATGACGTGAGAATCACCACGAACTACGAACGTGAAGGACTACTGTCTTCTTTTTTCTCAACGGTTCATGAGGCGGGTCATGCGCTCTATGAACTTGGACTTCTGAAAGGAGAATACAAAGACACGGTGATTTCAGATGCCCCGTCACTAGGTATCCATGAATCACAATCAAGGTTCTGGGAAAACATGATAGCCAGGAGCAAACCATTCTGGACTTACTTCGCACCCATGTTTAACAAAATCGCACCAGACACATACAAAGGCATGAACACAGAGACCTGGTATCGAGCAATCAACCAAGTCAGACCCTCGTTCATCAGAGTGGAAGCAGATGAGCTGACGTACTGTCTTCATGTAATCCTCCGATTCGAATTAGAGCTGGATCTTATTGAGGAGAAAATCACGGTTGCGGAGCTACCACAGTGTTGGAATGAAAAAATTACTGACTTTTTAGGTATCACACCGAAAACCGATAAAGAAGGAGTATTGCAGGATATGCATTGGAGTGGGGGTGACTTCGGGTATTTCCCCACCTATGCAATCGGAACAATTTATGCATCACAGCTCTTCAAACAAATTTTAAAAGAACACACGACGATGAAGGAAGAAATCTCTCAGGGTAACTTTACCGCGATATTGAACTGGCTTTCCGAGCATGTTTATCAATACGGACGTTTGATGACCGCTGATGAGATCATCAAGAAAACCTGTGGCGAAGGGTTAAATTCTAATGTCTTCGTTACATATCTAAAAGAGAAATACTACCCCCTCTACGATGTATAAGGAGTTGATAAGCCTGGCAACAATGGTATTAGTCAGACATGGACAATCACAATGGAATTTAGAAAACAGGTTTACCGGTTGGGTGGACGTTCCGCTGTCTGTAAAAGGAAGAGATGAAGCAATCTCTGCTGGAAAGAAACTCAAAGACATGCGATTTGACAATATGTATGTCTCTCATCTCATGAGAGCGATTCAAACAATGCATTATATCTTGCTTGAATTAACAGATACACGAATCCCGATTATCTATCATGAGGAAAAACGCATTCATGATTGGGAGCATTATAGCGGTGATCGGAAGAATGAGATTCCTATCTATCAATCCGTTGATTTAGCAGAGCGATATTATGGTGACCTTCAGGGATTAAACAAAGCAGATACCATGAAAAAATATGGCGAGCAACAAGTCCGTATCTGGCGACGTAGCTACGATGTGAACCCACCGAAAGGAGAAAGCCTCAAAGAAACCTGTGAACGAACCATCCCGTATTATAAAAATCATATTTTACCGGAGTTACAGGCAGGGAAAAACATTCTCATCATCGCCCATGGAAACAGCCTCCGATCCATCATCAAATACGTAGAAAACATCTCTGACCAGGACATTCCAAACGTGGAGATACCAACCGGTGTTCCAATCGTTTATACCTTTGATGCCCAGATGAAACTCCAGAAAAAGACGTTATTGGAGTAGGATAAAACCTAAATACCTGTTTTTTATCATTGCTTATTAATTAATTTCGGAAGAGAGTATATGATTGAGCAACGATTCAAATGCCCGAACTGTGGGGAAATCGCTTCCTTCTACGGAGATCCCGGGGAGCAGATGGTCGTCTCCTGCGCAACGTGTAACTCAAAAGGTCGTATCACTATCGCTACGGATGGACAGAACAACAACTATGCTATCGAGGTTTCTCATCTGAAAAAAGTCTATGGTGATCTTACTGCTGTTAACGATATCTCCTTTTCCGTGAAAACCGGAGAAATCTTCGCGTTCCTTGGACCAAACGGGGCAGGAAAAACAACCACCGTGGAAATGATAGAATCAATCAGACAGCCAACCGCTGGGTCCATCAAATTACTTGGAAAGGACATCAAAACCCAGTTTAACGACGTCAAAGAAAAAATCGGAATCCTTCCACAAGAGTTCCATTCCTTTGAAAGATTGACAGTTCGAGAGACATTGGTGTATTTCTCAAATCTCTATAAGAAAAAAACTGATGTTGACGAAATTATACAATCCTTAGATTTAACGTCTCATAAAAACATGTTGTACCGAAATCTTTCTGGTGGATTGAAGCAGCGGGTTGGTGTCGCAATCTCATTGGTCAATGACCCAGATATCATCTTCCTTGATGAACCGACAACAGGGTTGGACCCTAAAGCCCGACGAGAGGTCTGGGGTGTCATCGCAGGGTTACATAGAAAAGGAAAAACTGTGTTTCTCACCACGCATTATATGGAGGAAGCTGAGTACTTAGCTGACCACATTGCAGTTATTTTCAAGGGAAAGATCATCGCAGAGGGCACCCTTGATGATTTGATCCGTAACTATGGAAAAAGTAGCGTCCTGCATATTAAGAAGTGTAAAAATGCCACTGATGTTATTGAAATGCTGAAACAAGAAGGATACGATGAGGTATCCTCAGAAGGTAACGGTGATATTGCAATTAAGATAGACTACAAAGAACGTGTATTAGAAATATTATCGCATCTGCGACATGACTGCATTGAATATGAGAGTCTCGACATCAGACGATCAAATCTCGAAGAGGTCTTTTTACGACTGACTGGTTCAAAACTGACGGAGGACAAATAATGAACATAAAAATCGTATGGATGGATTTCATCTACAGTGTAAAGGGATGGTATCGCAGCAGAGGCGGCATGTTTTGGAGCCTCGCGTTTCCTGTGATTCTTATTTTATTGTTCGGAGCGATCTTTTCAGGTGTTGGCAGTTCGAAATACACCTTGTATATACAGGACCAGGATCAGACTGAGATGTCCAAAGGGTTTAATGCAACACTGAATGCAACAAAACTCTTTAACATCAACATTGTAAAAACTGATGTAAACGTTACCTCCTTTATCAAGGAGAAGAACATCAAAAGTTTGATCGTGATACCAAAGGGATTTGAACAGACGATTAAAAACTCGTTTATGAATCCATCGGCACGGGTAAATCTCTTATTTTATTTTGATCCCAGTGAGCAGACAACAACCCAGGTCATACGAAGTGTTATCTCCAGTATTCTACAAGAGATGAACAAAAATTTTTCCCAAGGGAGAACAATCATTGGGGTAAGCGAGATAAGCACGATTACTGAAAACTTCAATTTCATTGATTTCTTTCTGCCGGGGATGATTGGCTTTACTATCATGCAAGGCGCTATATACGGCAGCATAGAGCGGAACACGAAATATCGGAAAGACGGCATCCTTCGGAAATTACTCACAACACCGATCACGAGAACCGAATGGATACTTGCGAAGATGTTGTTCATGATGTTTCTTGCCGCTCTTACGACCGCATTGATTACGATCATTGGTATTTTAGTATTTGGCATGACCGTGAATATTACTCCTCTGGCGATTATTATCCTTATTGCGACCAGTTTCCTGTTCTCAGGGATGGGGATGCTTATTGGTCGGTTTGTCAAAGAAGAAGAAACCGCAGATACCGCGGCTGGGGCAATCAGCTTCCCTATGATGTTTCTTGCAGGAACCTTCTTTCCCTTAGAACAAATGCCGCAGTTCCTTCAAACAATCGCACACATACTCCCTCTTTACTATGTGAACGAAGGGTTACGCAATTCGATGATCTACATGAACCAAACAGAATCACTGATCAACGGTGCCGTCGTTATTATCTTCGCAACTGTCTTCTTCATCTCCGGGGTGCTCTTGACAAAGTGGAAAGAAGATTAACTGGCTGGGTAACTAAAATTTGTATTTTTGAAAAATGAAAAATCAAGGTTGCCCCAGTCGTTAAAATCTCCTCGTCCATGAGAACCATCGGAAAAATCCATCATCGAATATGTGTATACATAATTTAGAATACTCTTATACCTACAATATATCCAGAATTCTTTATAGATGGGTTTCATCGTCATGTGGTTATCAATACCGTTATATTTAGTTACGATGAGACCAAAGGTATGTCCTACTTCGTGCATCGCTGAGGTCATCGCGAGCTGTTCGCGGCGATATTGTGGATGTTTTTCTGCTAATAATTGCGCACCAATGACAAATGAGTTCAGGTTATCCCAACCCACCACTGCGAATCCTGCTCCTTCGGTGTAGTCGCAAATTAATCCATAATGGAAGATGCGTTGCCGTGGGTTGTTCAAATCATTATGAAGGAAATAATCCCAATAGAGGCTTATGAGGTCTGCGTAGGAGACAAATAATCGAGAAGGTATTTCTTCTCCACCAGTGAGGTTCCCTGTGTCAACATGGAGAGTGATGTTGTGTTCTGCAAAGGCATCTATCATTTGAGTGATCTCCTTTGTTGGTGGTTTGTTGGTGACGTTTACATTCATGGTTTTTGTCCAGTCAAACTCAAGAAACACATCTTTTTTAAAGGGATTGGAGCCATATTGATCCATGTAGCATTCTTCGATGTTATGTAACGAATCATTATCGGAATCAAGATGCTGATGATCATCCCAGACGGCCGGGCTATATCCCCATTTTAATTCCCACCAGTCAGGAGCTCCATCACCATCTGTATCAGGTTCTACAAAAGTGATTTGCTCTGGCCAAGGGTTCGAGTATTCTGGTTTCTGGAATGTTTTATCAAGGTTCCAGTTTGGTCCGACATCCGGCATCGGGAATGAGAGCCAGGGTGCATAGGTAATCTCGCGTGGGTCCCAGGTACCACGATCTGCTCTAGTTAGACCCGTATGCGCTGGTCCGTTCTTGGATCCCCACCAGTTATACCTGGCATCAATAGCAGATGATTTTGCGTACAGTCCGTAGTTTTCGTTCTTGTAAAGGTTGCACCAGGAAACTGCGAATGCACTGTTCTCTGCGTAGATGCCGTAACGGAGATTTTTTGTAAAAATACAGTTGGTCAAAATAATACCGGATACTGTTTCTTTCAGTTTGCAGGCAAAATGGGTGTTGAGAGAAAAATTGCACTGGTCAATGTAACAGGCTGACGAATTAACGAGGTTGATACCGAAGCCATTATGCACGAGATAGCAATTGATGATGTTAATATAATTACTGTCTACGAAAAACATCCCTCCTTCATTATCGTCGTTATCGCGGGCAGCTGAGCTTGATATCTGAATGTTGGAGGAATGTTCGCAGAGGAATCCGATGCCGTTGGTGTCTGTGTAGGAATTTGTAATGGTGATACAAAGTGTATCATAAACGTAGACACCGATGCCGTTGTGGTAGAAGGTGCATTTATCGATGGTGACAAATGCGGACGATGAGAATGCGATGCCGTAGCCGTTGGTATGGAACCGGCTGTTTGTTATGATGGTTTCACTGCTGTTTTGTACAGAAATACCGGTGCGTGTCCGGTAGACGGTACATTCGGTGATGGTGGTGGTGTTTACGTTAATAGTGATTCCTGCATTTCCTTGGTATCCTCCAGAGTTTCTTATCGTGAATCTTCTGATGTACACATTGTCGCTTGTGACGGTAATGACAGATTCATTATTCTGTCCGTCGATGATGGTGTTATCCTGTTGTTGTCCTCGGAAATAAATGGATTTATTGATGGCGACTGTTTCGTTATATACGCCGTTGAACACGTACACGGTGTCGCCGTCTGTTGCATGAAGGATGCTGTCGCGGATGTATTGATATGGATAGTCGTATGAGCCGTTCCATGGCCCTTGGGTGTTGTTGTCGTCGACGTAGATGGTTATTCCCGTGGGAAGTGTGGAATTATCTGTCGTCTCTTTTTGTTTTATTGGATTTGCTATGGATATTGTTGAGGTAAAAAGTATGAATGTTGTCAGAATCAGCAGATAGGGTTTTTTCATTGGTGTTCTCTAGCTGAGACATGTAAGATTCTAATACATAAAGGTATCTCTATAAATATCGAAAAATAGAGAAAAGTATTTGTATTAATAATAACAAATAAATTTATTGTATTATATTATTAATTAACATCTTATGAAATGGAAAGGGACGTAAAAAAATGTTGGTCGTAGGAACCGTTTCAAGCAATGAAGAAGAACGCGAAGTACGATTCATCGCAGAAATATTTCTCATCGGAGAACGAATCAGATATCTTGCACGCCAACAAAAAAAACAATAAAAAATAGAAAAAAAGAAGTTGGCTCCTCATTAACTTTTTATGAATCAAGATAAAAAAATTTTTATCCAGATAAGCTCTTTGTCCCAATCAATGTTTTTGAATCCATAACGCCTTGGATCGCCCGGATTTTATTAATCACAATACTCCCAATAGAATCGATATCCGATGCCTCAATTTTCACAAGAATATCGAATTCCCCAAATAGCGGGTGAACCTCAACGATCTCCGAGATATGGGTGAGCTTCTCATACACAGTTTTTTCATGAAGAGGGCTTATACTTAACAACGCAAATCCAATTGCCATGAGAGAGGAAATACTCTACCTCCATCTTATAGTTTTCTTTTGCCAATGGCCACCATGAGAAAATATTATGAGCCGAAAGCACTATCACATTATTCATCAATCATCCATCATCTTGAGGATAGAACATGGAAGTCAGAGAAGCAATTCAAAAAAGGCGTGCGTATCGTTCCCTTGATCCTGTTGATATTACAGAGGATTTGATAAGAGATCTGGCAGGATGTGCACAACTGTCTGCCTCATGTTTTAACAATCAACCTTGGCGTTTCGTGTTTGTCTATGATCCGGACATGCTGAAAAAGATGCATGAAGCACTTTCACAAGGAAATGAGTGGGCGCGCAGTGCCTCTATGATAATTGCAGTGTTAAGTAAAAAAGAATTTGATTGCGTCATCAAAGAACGTGTGTACCATCAGTTCGATACGGGGATGGCGACCGCGTTTCTCATCCTTCGGGCAACGGAGCTCGAGCTAGTTGCTCATCCGATTGCAGGGTACAGTCCAAAGAAAACACGGGAAGTACTAGGAATACCAGAGGATCTCGAAGTAATCACTCTCGTTATCATCGGAAAGCACGCGGTAACTATCAAACCAATTCTTTCAGAAAAACAAGTGAAAGACGAAAAAACAAGACCGGAACGATTTACCCTTAAAAAATTCGTGTACCTGAATCGATTTACGAATCTATAAAAAAGATTAGCCGTACATGTGTGTCGGGAGCTGTACGGTTGAGGGTGCCGTCGGTTGTGCCTGTTTAATAAATGCGCGTATTTTCTGTTCAATCTGTTCAGCTTCCTTATACAAAGGTTCAGTGTTGATCTTCATTCCAGGAAGCATTCTATCAAGTGTTTCAACAAGCAATGCTGCTGCCCGTGAATCCGGGTATGACGTATGCGCCTCTGCGAGAAGACAAAGGACATCGCGTTTCAATCGTACCCCCTCATAGAGTAACACGCCGGTTATACCAGTGATCATTCCTTCTTGTGTCTCTTCAATGGTATACGTCTTAAGGATATCCTTCATTTTTTGTGTACTTGCGACTCCATGAGTTTTTAATTTTTTTTGGTCCAGAGCATGTGTTCCTTCTAATGTTACAATAAAGCTGCATTCCTTTTTCTTTGCCCAAGCAAGAATTGCATCCCCAAGTGGGTGAATGATATCGACTGTTGGCATAAACTCAGAGATGATAACAACGATTTGTTCACAGATGTCATCAGGTTCACATTTTTTCTTTCCAGCGTAGATTCGTACTGGTGGCGATGGGACTCCTTTATGGATGACTGCTGCAGGCATGAAATATCGGGATTGGATCGTTCCAATCTCCTGAAGTTTTAATTGATCGATGATGAAATGTCCAGCAATCGAACTGACAAGCCCAACTGTAGGGAATGCCTCAATGAGGATTGAATTTGAAAGATCAACTTCCTTATACTCTATAATCTGAATATCTTTCTCCATGATAGCCACAGGTAGTACATCTCTTGTATATTCTTAATTATTATCATTCCAAAGAAAAGAGATGTATGTTTTTTATAATACAAGATCAGTTAATTCTGATAATCTCTGAATCGTGATATCAGCATCAATGTTGAGACCGATGACAATACATCCTGCGGCTCGTCCTGCTTTAACATCGCTCTCTGTGTCTCCAACCAAGAGAGCGGTTTTCGGGATAACACCAAGTCGTTTACATGCTGCAAACACGATCTCAGGATCAGGTTTTGCTTTTAGCACATCATCACTGGTAATAATCGCCTCGAAATACTGCGTGATATCAAACTTCTTAAGAATCTGTCGCGCACAATCGGTGGGTGTATTGGTAATGACCGCTTTCTTGTAAGAAACAAGCTGTTTCAATGCACTCTTGGTATCAGGATAAATTCTGATATAATCGAGATGATCACCATAGGTGATATTGCAAAACGGTGCAACCTTTGGGTTTAACTTCAATCGTTTCAAGTTCGCCCTGAGATCATGACCCCAATACGTCTCAATAAATTCGTCTCTTGTCAGTTCTTGGTGTTTGAATTTCTTCAGCGCACTGTTCAGCGCTTTCCACCAGGAATCCAGTGAATCGACCAGTACACCATCCATATCGAAGAGAATCGCGCTTGGCTGAAGTTTCATGTCCTTCGAAGCCAGGTGTACCTCACCAGGGTACAAAAATGTTTTCCAACCAACACGATTTAAATAGAAAAAACTGATGATTTATGTATGAAAGAGATCCACATCTCATCCAAACAACGAAATCAAATGATCGATATCACCGATGATGTTCAACATCTAGTAAAAGAAGAAAAAATCAACGAAGGGTACGTCATTGTCTATGTACCTCATACAACCGCTGGGATAACGATCAACGAAGGAGCAGATCCAAGCGTCCAACAGGACATTATTAAAACATTACAACAACTGATACCGGAAAAAAATAACTACGACCATGAAGAGGGAAATAGTGACGCGCACATTAAAGCAAGCCTCCTTGGTTCATCGGTAACACTGTTGGTCAACAAAGGAAAACTGGTTCTTGGAACATGGCAACATATTTTTTTTTATGAAGGAGATGGGCCACGAAACAGATTGGTCTATATCCATATAGCTAAAACCAGGTGATTATGCAAATCCTTTGATTGCTGAAACACATTCTTGACAGATTTTTTTAGGTTTTCCTTTGACATGGATATGCTTTATTTTTTCTTCTTCAATTTCACAATTACACACAACACATTTTACCATAGTTTTTCATCTCCCCGTTTAGCTTCCACCCCGGAAATCATCACAGGGTTCATCGGCATCCATAGGCCGAGCATGCTCAGCGTGATCAGGTTGAAGACAAATATTAACCTGTATCTTCTTCATTGGTTTTCCACAGCAGGAAGGTTTTTTCGTCTCATCTTTCACTATTGTTTTTTTCTTACACTTTTGACATTGATAATAGGCAACGGTCATGCTTCAACCTCATTTATTATAT